>TARA_R110000803_G_scaffold62340_6_pt1 | contig 20867 bp, 8 predicted proteins | sample TARA_R110000803 | Tara Oceans TARA_R110000803 (sample SAMEA4397772) | marine metagenome | biome: Polar Biome; feature: [SRF] surface water layer (ENVO:00010504); material: water (ENVO:00002006), including particulate matter (ENVO:01000060) such as... | depth 5 m | reverse complement strand
TTGGGCAGCTATATTCTTACTACTTTAACGTGATATCAGATGATATTGACAGCAAATTTAACGCATTTCATGATTACCCGGGAATATTAGATCCGGTAGAATATGTCAGGCGAGGCGAATATTATAGAGCTTATATGATAATAAACAATAATGTTGAAGACTATATGCATTATATAGAGCCGGATTCAATCATTCATGATGGTGGAATAGATGTTTTTGATGTAAGAAGTCAGAAAGCTAACACCGGTATGTCAGACATTCAAACAAAAGGGATAAGAGCTTCGTTTGCTTCTGGACCGTGGGACTTACCGGCAGGTTCAACAACAGAGTTAAGAAAAGGAACATCACCTATTTCCAGTAAGGCAGATTTTGAAGAATACGAATATGATTTTTTCGAAGACTGTCAAGATCTTGTTTTTGGAGATAGTAAATTTTCTAAGTCAAGAGGCGGAGCTGAAAGTGCTTCAGGATATCAGTATAGTCTAGATGGCTATATATCAACGGGTAGATATATGAGCCCACCTTTTGTTGATAAAATTGCTAAAGATAGAGCATACGAAACAAGATATCAGCACACAGGAAATAAAGAATTGCAAGCTGCGATACAAAGCAGTGAATCAACAAGAGACGTCTCTGATATAGGCACAAGGTTTAAGAGTAACGGAAATGGTAGTATACTAAGACCGAAGTACGAAAGTGTAATACAGACAATACTGGGAACTGATTCTATAGCTTTCGCTGGGCTCTTGAGGGAATAGATATTATGCCAAGAATTAATAACAAAATCAGATCATCAAAAAAATCTTTTGCTAACTATTATGATCATAGCGAAAAATATACGTCGCAGAAGACAGAATTGAAGTATACATCGCAAGATAGTTTAATATTTTGGTCAGAATTTTGTGGAAAGCCAACAGGTAATTTGGATGCTTTTGAAACAAATAATCAAAAGATTGCTACTGATAGAAGCAAAGATTCAAGTAGCATAGAATTATACGCCCCGAAGTCAACAGCAGCACACATACACAATGAAACACAGTCTCAGTATGTAATCAGTTTGTTACCAGATGATTTGCAAAAGAATCTAGATATAACAACACTTGATGTTTGCGGAGATCCTTGTTTTTTGCTTAATCTTTCGACTGTCGCGCAAGTCCCTGATACCGAGAATTGCGGAATCTTAACTACCGGCGCAGACTATCTATTTGCAGAAAACAATAGTCTTCTAAATTTTGTAGATTCCGGAGAAGACAAACCGTTCACAATAAGTATTTGGTACTACCCAATAGACTTTAATGACTCTAGAGCTACTCACTACAACAAAGGCGGTACTTCAAGGCTTTCTTCACCCACAATATTTCACAAAGCACTCCAGTATGGACTCTTTATAAGAGAATGTGGAAAACTTGAATTTGTTTTATTTGATACAGCTATAACATCATCAATAGCATCAAGCCCAACAACAGCCTATACATATTCTGGTACCAGTTCTTCTTTGACTGTTAGATCAAATGAGAATGTTTTAGTACCCGGCCAGTGGAATCATATAAGTGTAACTTATGATGGAAGTGCAACTAGAGCGGGAATGAAAATCTATGTTAACTGCAATAATGTAGTTAATACTAGCGATGTACCCAATACTGTGGCAGAAAAAAGCCGAAGCGTGTCATCAATAACCAATGCTGCACTTTGGAACGCTACGCATCAAGCATTGATGTATGACATTTATAATGATGACCGTGAAACGCCAGCAGATTATGAGGCAATGCATTCATATGCTACTCCCTTAGTATTTGCAGGGTCTGCTTTGCCTCCTGACGCTGCTTCTATGATAGGCTTGAGCTTAAGCAGTGTGAAAATGTCAGGAATCTCAAAACTTCCGCCAAGTTTTATCTTTGATATAGCCCTATGGTCAACAGCATTAAGCGCTGAAGAAGTCGGAGCAGTTTGCGATGCAACAAGAAACTGTATTATTGCTTATTCTGATTTTTTTGGCAGAGACAGCGGATATATAAATTTATCACCAAAAATTATGCAAAAGATTAGAGATCAAAAGCAAAACAGTCTTTCTGTAATTGATAGAGTCGGTGATAGAAGCGATAGAAGAGTAAAGTCTAGAAAACCTTTTGACGATAAACATACATTGTTATTTGGAAGAAAAATATCTGACGAATTTAATAAAGGAAACCATAGGTTTGAATCGCTAAATTTGACTAATAAAGAAGTATTGTTTGGTATACCGAAGTCAGGAATAGCGCCAGACACAAATTTATGGGTTGCCCAAAACGCGATAATAAAATGGGAGTCGAAGAATGATGCTTTGGGTAACCCGATTTATGAGACCGCACTAGGCTTATATAGTCTTGGCAGTCCACACCATCTACCGGGCACAGATCCTAATGCTTTCATACAGACAAAAGAAAAAGTTAACAATGCAATAATAAATTATGATTTAATACTTGGCCCGTACAACAAGAGTCTAGGGCGCTTAAATCTGTCTTCAGTCCCAGAATCAGGAACAAATCTTTTTATAGAGATTCAAACCACAGACGGTACTCCATGGCAAATAGTGAAAACACACACAATAACTAGTGTTACGTCGCTAACAGCTACTAGGTTTTATAGCCCTGACTATGATAATAATGGTATTGCTATAACATCCAACCAGCACCAGTTTAGAAGATCTTTTTCAATTCACTTTTCAAGCATTAACTCAGGCGGAGAGCCTTACAAGATTAGATTTAGAACATTAGAATCATGCTGGGGTATCGGAAAAATTGAAATATTATCTGCAAATCAAGTAGTAAGACAACCGCTTCTGATCGATCATGATTCATATTCAGGCGAGTATATCGATCAAAACTTTATAGCAACGCCGCATACACGTTCAGATATCACGTCGACAGGTAGAACAGTATCTGGAATATCTGATTCGTCAATATATTTCTCTGATGATGACCAAGGATCAACGCCCTTTAAAGATAATACAATGCTACCGTTTGCTGGCAGTACGTTTTTCGACACCGGTGTTGACACAGCTGTTGTTCCCGGATATTCATCACCGCTAAAAGACAAAACTTTGTTAACTATTGAACTAAATGCTACTTCTGAAAAAGATATTGGTTTCACCAATCAGTTTGCAAATGGCTTAGCTGGTACAGACTTTCTGGGTGGTGACGATATAAACAATATAACTGATGATACCATAAGTCGTTCAGTGCCCCAACCGGTTAACATATGTTGGAACAATACTAGTAAGTCATATGTTTCTAAAGCAGCCTTTCAAGGCTGGGTATCACCAAGTATTCCCTCATTTGTTGCAGAAAACGGTATAGCATTTTCATCAATAGACTCAATAGGATCCGGATCAACAGGCACTGGGAGTCCTTCAAAGCTAGAATTCTATCATCCGCGCGAAGCTCTCACATCATACGCACAGCCTGTTACTTCATTTGGTTTTCCGTCATCTGAACAATTTTTTGAAGAGCACGATAGTTGTATTAAAATGTCAGATTATATTAGTAAACCTTTTCTTTTAGAAAAGATAGTTTTAGAGTTTGATGGAAAGTTTGAATTCGCTAAAACAGGTAAAGCATCAACAAACGCAGTCAACGCATACGGCATAAGTATTGGGTATAACAATACAACCACAAATAAACCTTCACAAAGGCTTCTGACGGGCGATTATATGCTCATGCCGGCATTTTCACTTTTAAAAGTTGGAAAAAATTCAGGAAAAAACTACTCTAGGAATGCTAAAATTATTAATATTGATGATACTGTATCTTTTGTTAATGAAAATTATACAACTGCTGATAGCATTTTTGGTCCTACTAGAGATAGAAGAGAAGCAGAAGTAATAACTTACGGTCAGATTGCAATGCATGCATCAAGCAGCAACAGTTCGATTGCTAGCATTGACACTCTTTTGAATTTAGGACTAGAACGTGAGTCTGTATTTAACATCAATGAAAAAACAGATCAAATCAATTTTTCAGCAGGTTTAAACCCTATTACTGCATCATTTAGAATTGAAGTACCTGTTAAAAATCTTCCGGTCGTTTCTGAAACACAACGAATATACTTAAGAGACTATGTCGAAGAAGAAACATATGCAATTTTTCCGGGAAACCCGTCGGGAGGTAGATCAATTAATCAAATTAATGATCTAAATAGTCAAGAAACCAATCAAGCATACACTTTTTCAAATAGCAATAGGGGTATCATAGGCAATTATAATTCGATCGATCAGAAGAACGAAATCGAATACAAACTAAACTCTTTAAATAATGCTAGTTTACCAATAGATGTTAAGACTTCAGGAAACATAAGTAACGATGGCAATATATCCCCTTATTTGTTGTTTCCTGAAGATAGGATAACTTTAACTTTTCATTATCCAATACCCCAGAACGGATATGCTTGCACACCGGGTTCTACAGATACAACATTTAATAAAATGACAATAGGTAAAAACACAAAAATACACCTGTATGGCTCTTTAATAAAAGAAGGAAGAGAGTTTCATGAAAACATGAATCAAGCTTTGACAACAGTTGAAATAACAGAGCCGATCGGTTGCGAGTCTGTTGTAGATCAATTTAATATTTCAACAAGAGATGAATACTTTAAGACATACTTAGACAAGATACCGCTAGGAATACTAGGCTCAACGGCGGCTGCAACACCAAATTCTGTATACAGCTTTGAAAATAGAGAAACCGGCTTCGGCACTAGTCTGATATTCGGCACTGCTACACCAGAGCCTAGCTCACGTATTGGTTTAAAGTTTGGTAGTAAAGTTCATAATTTCGTAACATACCAAGTTGCAAGTGCAAGTATTACTGAACAAGGGATCTTGAATAGCAGTTATTATGTCCATGACTTTATTGGTAATTACATATCAGCAGAAAACCAGCCTTCTTTGGGCACCATATTTAATAAAACAGGTCTTACATCGTTAATCACAACGCATATTTATAGAAAAACGTTTACTTTTCCGTTTACTGAACATTATAATAATGAAAGAAGATTTTTTGATGAAGGTAGACTAGAAGATGATGTCAGTGGTAAAAAATTAGGAAAAAATCAGCAAATAAAAAGTAGAGAAAGGTATATATTTTCACATAAAAGCTTTGGTCAGTACACAGATCTTATAGACTCGTCAAAATATTCAAAATTTAAAAACATAATCCCTGACCTTGATTCACCGTATAATCTTCTAAATACAGCGATCAATGTAGCAAATGATTATGTTAAATACAATAGTTCACCAGTAAACATAGTTTTTGTTAGCGGCACAATGAATGAAAACAATATACAACAATACCATTCAATACCGAATTCAATAGCAGCTATCTCAAATAACAAGACGTATAATTCAACGATTACATCAGCGTTCAATGATTTCATCACCAGCTAATATTTACTTTTTTAAGTCAGACTACAAACATCAGATTGAAAATACATCATTAAAGTTTTATAGAAATACTTAATGTATGTATAATTATATCATACAACTGGGATAACATGGCTGGAATATTAAATAAGAGATCTAGGTTTATAGATCTAGTGATAACGCAAGAAGGTAAAAGACAGATTGCTGCTGGAAAGCTAAGAGCTGAGTATGCATCATTGAGCGATAGTGCTGTCTGGTATAGTACAAACGAAAAAAACGAAGAAGTTAGAAAAAGAATATATTTTGAGTCTATGGAAAGCCCAAATAATGTAATAGTTTTAGAGAAAGATGATAGTGGTAAGCTTGTTGATTTTGATTTTTCACCAACTGGGAGTATAGTTGGTGAAAATATATTTTCATCAGATGCGACAGGATCTGATTTGCATAAGATTAAGCGTTCTAGCGGAGAACAATTTGCTTCATTAGCAACTTCACTGCCGGCATCATTCTTAAAACACTTTGTATCCAATCAATTTATAGGAACAAAGTCATTTAATGAAAATTCTAAATTTGAGTTGTCAACAAATGAATTAAAGTTTTCAATATCAAATTCTGTTCCTTTTGAAGCCGGACCCAATAAAGAAGTAGTTAACGTTGACAGTGCTGAACCATTTTTGTTAGACTCAAAACTTACTCATCTACCCAACTTTTCTTATTTGCCACCTATTAACGTTGATGGCACAAGTTACGGAACATATAAAGATCTAAGAAACTTAAACAAAGAAACTTGGGAAGATATCAAACATAGCTTAGGAATTAAACACTTTGAGGAACTAGATGATTTCATTGATGGTAACGATGATATGCGTGTAGACAAGAACGGCGACTTTAAAGTAGTTAATAGAAGAAAATTATTACCAGTAGACACAGAGATAATAAAACAGTACAACGTGGTTAAATTTAAAAAAACGTCAGATGACAATAATCTATTAATGCAAATGTTTGAAATAGATGAACCTCGATCTCTATTAAAGAAACTTGACATTGTTGATGCGGGAGTTTTCTATGATGAGACAGATTTAAATTTAAAATATGAGAAAAGAGTCTTTTATGTAGGTAAAATATTCTTAGATTCATTCAACACACCTACGTTCATTAACATGTTTACAATTATCATGGATTGAAAATGCTGATAAAATCAAATAGAAAGAAACAGATATTTTCAAAAAGAAAAGATGCTGAAAAGTTTGCACTGGACTTAGAAACTGAGTACATAGAGAAGAAAGAAACAACTGATGAGGGCTTGGAAACAGCCAAAACAGTTCATACACATGTGATTATGTTAAAAGTGCCTATTGATAAAGTGGCTGCTATTAAAAATAAATCAATGTTTATAGAGGGTTTTGCATGCAAGTCTGCTGGGAAGCTTAAAGCTAAACTAGCCATGATGGATGGCTTTAACGATAAAGATTCAGAAAGTGTGAACTTTGCTATTGAAAATAGCGAGCTTCTAGCAAGAGATGATCATCAAAGTCGTCTACAAGACACAATGTTGGTTAAGCTTTTCGGTATTGATATAGGCTCAACAATCTTAGCAAGTATTAGACATTCTGATGTTATTGATAAAAACAAACCATACATTGATATATTTGGATATAAAGAAAATATCGTTTTAGAGAAAGCAAATAATTTAACACAGAAAAAAGACAAAAATAGCGAGAGATCAGATTTAAATTATCTTACAATGAGAAAAAATAATAAAAATTCTGGGAAGCTGGCCGGATCAAAAGCTATTGAAATCGCACGCTTAACCAATTTATCAAAAAGCGCAATAACAAAATTTAATTTTAAAAAAGAATTTAATGGATATCTGAGATCGGGAATTGATCCAGCAAAGATAATTTCAAAATCTTTTTATTCAAGCCAGACGCTAGATCAGCTTGTAAAAGGAAGACTCCAGAAAGATTTTAAGACAAAAGAAGATTTAGGGAATTTTGCAAATAAGTTTCATAAGCTAGTAGAAGTGACAGTATCAAGTAAACCCAAATCTTTTGCTATTAAAAGAAGTAAAATAGCAAAAATTCATGAATCAATCGCAGTAAAAATTGAAATAGACAGTAACTTGATAGAATCTTATGGATCAAATATTTTTGATGTGATTGTATACGCAAAGAACAGTGAAAGGAGAATATTAGACTATTATATACTTAAAATAGATCTAAGTAAGCTAATGACTAAAAGCACATTAATTCAACAAAGCTTAGACTTAAAAAAACATGAAATGATGTCACAAAGATCATCAATAAACACAGCAATATTAAAAATAAGCAATGATACGAGTTTTAATGCATCATACAATATACTGCAAGCTACATTTGGTTCTAAAAGTTTAAGAAATAAGTACTTTTTTGAATCAGTGTCTAAGACAGAAGTTTCATCAAAAAAATCTTTATATGCTTTTGAACGCTCAAACGGAATTAGACTGTCAAAAGAAAAAAGTTATTTTTATAGAATGAAAGTAGCTTATCCGGAAATGTCATTTGACAATACACTTTTTGATTATATATCACAAAGTAAAAAAAACTCAAGGAAGACTGGGCCTTATGTCGATATCATTTGTATGAACGATAGTGACAAGACACTAATAGAAAAACAAGAAAGTGTTGAAATAACAATTAAAAACTTTCCTTTTGATTGCATAGCATTAAACATAGTTAAAAGAAATTTAACAAAAAAAGAAAGAGACTTCAAATTAATTAAAAACCTGCTTCAAGATAATGTTAATTTAGAAAAAGATTTGAACTCAAGCTTATTAGAACTCAAAGAACAGAAGACAGTATTTTTAAAAAAGAAGAGTCAGCCTGACAAACTTGTCTTTATTGATAATGATATTGAAGAAGGCGATGTATATGAGTATAAAGCTTTAGTATATAGAGACAATTGTGACAAAGAGCATTCTATAAATTCATATGAAATGAAATATGAAAAAAGAAAAAATATAGTAGACGTTATACTTTCATTAAGCAGTGATAACAGTGATCAACAAGACAATAGCAACACCATCAAAACAAGCATAACGTTCACTGTATCAGCAAAGAAAAATGTTATTGATGAACTTTTTGAATCATTAGACAGAAATTCATATGAGTTGTTTTCTAAAGAATTTGATGACATTAAAGAGTCGTTAAGTAAAAATATTTCTTGTAGCGTAACTTTAATTAATACTAGTACAGGTGATCAAAAAGACTTGGGCAATTTTATAGTAAGCGAAGATAAAACAATAACTGTCAATGCAGAAATTAATGATATATTTTCAAATTATAAAATAATAGTTAAACCCAGAATTGCTTCAATATCTTATGTAATTGAAAATATGCTTAACAAAATGAACGAATTACCATCATTACAAAGATCGATGTCTATAGCACCTTTTTTAAGAACATTGCAAACGCGAAGAAATAAAAACAAAGCCAACGCAATTAGTAAAAATATAATATCTAGTGTGCCTATTAGCAAATATACGGGAAAAAGTGTAAGGTTTTTCGGTCTTATCTTGGACCCTGTAACAAAATTTAATCAAGAAGGCGAAGACTTTTATTTTGAAGGTACAACGGGCGATAACTTTATTTTTGATATACACGATTCTAGTTTTTTAAAACCAACAGCAACTTTAAACTTTACTAGTTTAGTAGATTTAACTTATTCACAAAAAGCTCATGGACGTAAAGCTGTTTACAAAAAACTTGCAATATTAAAAATGAAATCTAGTACTGGTATGTCATTGTTAACAAATTTTTATGCAATTTATTCAAAATCTAACGGAGCACTAACATTTTTAGGAATGATAAGTCCAGAAAAATTTGATAAACAGCATTATAATTTTTGTGCAGATCTAGGCGAGACCATTGGTCAAACTGAAATAATCTGTGTGACAGTTTTAAAAGATGGTACTTTTCTAGAACCAAAGAATATAGCAAACCTACTATGCAACACAAAAAGTATTAAGGCGATCTAAATATGGCAACATTCGGAAACAAAAATGCACATGGTAAAGTAAGTGTGATAATCCAGCCAGCTAACGCAGCTGGTCAGTTACAAACATCAATTGATCTAGCTGCATCCCAAAATTCTAAGTCATTATTTTCAAATTTAGCAAATAATGATGATGACAACTTATCTGATGAAACTATTGCAGCTTTGGAAAACAAATATGTATCAAAAGCTTTTGAAGATTTGTATAAACGCGGAATAAATCCTCTCAGGGCAGAAATTTTACTAGTAAACGAATTAATTCCAATTGGCACTGGCGAGAATCACGAGGACAACCCATCTACAGCATCAATTAACTTAAATTATGGCGCAGGTACAAACTTAAAAGTAAATCAAGTAATGAGGCTAATAGACCTTCAGCGAATTATTAGAAAAAACATTCTTAAGGTGTCGGGAGATTTCCTAGAAGAATATATTGATATTTCAAATGATGAACAAAGAAGAATAATCCACCACATGCACAAAGTTTTAAAAGTAAGTAACAAACAATTTCTCGATCTTGGCTCAGATACAGAATCAATGGTAACTAAGCTAATCGATATATCCATCAATATATCAGCTAGTGATATGAATGTAAGCGATGTGAATAGCACAGAAATAATTCCCGAAAGATTTACGTCAAAAGATGCTTATGATGCTTCACTTAAGACAAGAAAAAAGTCAAGACTAAAGGCAAGAAGAAGAAGAAGAAGAAGGAGAAGAATATCGTCCGGAAATGTGACCGCGCCGCGGCTGATAAAATTAATAAATGCGGGCGATAAATCAGAGTACCTAAGGTCAATTGCAAGATACGTTATTCTTGACTACGTTGCTCAAAATACAATTTCATTTATTACTAAGATATACAATCTTAAAAACAGCTTAAGCGAAGCAATATCTATTAGTGATACCAGCATACCGCCGTCGACAACAGAAAATGAAAGCCAATTTGCATATGAATCTGGCTTCATAATCAACTCACTCTCGGGTATTAATAGCGCACGTAAACTGTTAAGACTTTTTGGCATGCCAGAATATACTCACAATTTCGGGCCAGTCGAACCACCGGGCACTTCCCAACAGCAACAGGCCAGTGGTCAGGGCTATTCATGGGGCAAAGAGTATATGTTAAGTGATGTTATAGACTCAAATATTAATACTGGCGACGGCTTCGGGTCTAACAGACACATGTATACACATTTATTTGCAAATTTATTAAAGAATATGTCATTTATTCAAACATTAGATGGTAATCAACAAAAAGATATAACCGAAAGCAAGGTCAGCTTCACCAAAGGTACAAAAAACCTAGCAAACGGTTTGAATATACTTAAAGGCTTCACAGCTTCATCAATGGCTTCAGGTGCTTCAGAGCTAAGAGGACCATCAACATCAGCAAGGCTTGATGGCAGTAGAATAGAAGAAATGCTAGATTCAGTTTCTAATAGTAGAGACAGCGCATTAACACAGCTAGTTACAGCTGTTTGTTATGATCAAGTTGTGTCATCTAATATAAACGGAGGCAAAACAAAGTTTATCAACCCCTTGCTTGGTTTACCTTTAACAACAACCACCGATTCTGATAATTCACCTTTTATAGCATACTTTAACACAGTATTTTTTAACACAGGGGTTACTTCATGGAGCGCACTCTCTGATCAAAATCTTGTAGATTTTAATTATAGCAGTTTTGCAGCTAATAGTGAAAGGCTAGGAACATATCTTAAAGAAAGATTTGAACCTAAAAGTGATGATGGTCTTGTATACATTTCAAGTGAGCACTCATATAAAGACAATGTGCATAGATTAGACGACTTTGTAAGCGGCCCAGATTATTATTTTAACAAAGCAGTAGCGTCTGAGAATATTAACTTTTCCGGCATGTTGAATGACGCTAATAAGATACTCAGCGATGTAGACGAACTAGTTTATGATATAGCAGCTATGTTTGGTCTAGACTTTGATACTAATGGCGATCCGGTTGTATCAAATATAAACGCATACACTTTGGACAACAGTCCATTAGGATATTTTTACAGAATGTGTGATAAATTGGGATCTGAAGCACGAAAAACAGCAGACGACACCCAAAATAGTGCTGACCTGTCAGTCCCGTTAATGCATGCAGGTAGTTTCGACGATATGACGTTTACAGCAGACACTATAAAGGCTTCATACTTTGGCGCATATCGTTTAAACGAAAACACACTTAACGCAGATAATAGAACATTCTATCGTAGAGACCCGACAGGGCCGGCCGGCGGGGTACCAACTACGAACTTGGAAGAAGATGGCAAACTGGCGACGCTAGTAGTAAAAGCTGAACATGTTTACTTAGTCGAACAACAAGTATGGCTTAAGTTGTTTAAGACAAAGCTTAGTAAAATTCTTAAAGAAGGCGATCCGTCTAATTTAATTACAAGCGAACTTGAATATCTTGCTAACAAACAGATTAATACCAAAGATGGCAATGTAATTGTATATAAAAGCATTATACACAATGGCGCAAACAAAAATGGTATTGGAGACTTTAATTCCTCAGAGAACGGTATAAAAGTAAGATTCGGTACTTCTGGCGCAATCAGCGGTCACCGTGCAGATTACGTCGTAGAGGCAATTACTCGAAATAAAGTAGATAATAAACTTGATGACAAACTCAATATCAAAAAAACAGAAAAACACTCATCATATCACACGTCGGGGGTAGGGTTTTCTAAAGATGGCGCGTTTGAAGAATTTTTGTTATCAAATGAAGCATTATACCCAAAATCAGTCTCTTCATCGTGGGTTGCCAAGCGGGATTCTAGTCATTTTCCACATGTTAATGACTTATCGCCGGCAGACCTAAAAGTGCCGTTTAAAGCTGAAGAGAACGTAAACTATATGATAAGGTCAATTCCAGAAAATGTGAGTGGAACCTGGCCCAGTGGAAAGAGAGTTGATTGGAATGATAAAGCAGGGGAGTACGGGGGAATATTTAAGACGTCAACTTCATCTAGATACACATTGTTCACACTATTCTTTGCTAGAATGTATTATAAAAGTCTTGGTATGATATATGAAGGTCAAGAGAAAGAACTTCATATACACTATTTTCCATCACACTGGGCAGGAATGGCAGATGCGCTAGAAAGAAAAGGTAAGGATCCTGCGTATAGCAGCAATGGAACGTATTCAGAGGGTAAGCGTAATTATGATCATGCATATCAAAGTGCAAGTTCAATGATTAGAAGCGTTGTTAACACAATGGCAGAAAGAAGAAAGTCAATATTAAAAAACCTTGAGTATCTCAAACAGAATTCACGCGAGATTAAAGCAGCTGTAACTGCAGCGAAAAGAATAGTAAACGGAAGTTCGGGTGAGCTTTCTCAAGGTGAAAAGATTTCACTAGCATACTTGAAAAAAATAGGTTTTATGAAAACCGGTCTGACTTTTTTAAATGAAAATACAGCTGGTATTCTTTTGAAAAATTATCAAAAAAACTATTTATTAGATTTCCATTCAAACGATACACCCTCATCTGCCGGCGATGTTGAAGAAACAAAGGAAGGCGTTTCTACTTATCCTTATTTTAAATTAGAAGGCTACGATATAAGAGAATTAAAAATAATGGCAAAGCTATTTTCAGAAAACGGAAGAGCTTTAACATCAAACATTGATGATAAAATAGGCAGAAAAAATATTATGCACATAGGCATACCTAATGGTACACTTAGATATTTGCAAAATATAGCATATCAAAAAACCGGTGAGCTAGCATACTACAATAGTAGTAATATAGTAATACACATAACAAAGAAAAATAGCTTAGACCCACAAATAAAATATCAGTCTAGGTCGTATGTATTTAACATGTCTAAGCATATCGCTTCACTCAAGACATCAACCGAATACACAACAATTCAAAAGTCTGGCCAGTTTTCAGTAGGCAACCATTTGAAAAATTATAATGATGATTGGACAATAAGCGATATTAAAAGCAATGTTGAGATATTAACTACATCTAAAACACAGCCAATTTACGCTAGTGGTCTAGACGGCATAAAAATTCACGACGGTGTGTCTAGTTTTTATGAAACTGAATATGACGACTATGTTTATGAAGAAATGCTAGAAAATCACTTGTATGATCATTACGCAAAGTTATATACTAATGCTACAACTGGCATCGACATGTCAGAAACAATGTTTCCGTTAGACAGTAACAAGGTTTTTGATGGCAAATTAGATCCAGGTGCAGCTGAAGCATATAGTTTACTTGCTGATGAATTGATTAAAAGATATCCTGCTGCTAATATAATCCCTTCTGTTTCTCAAGAATTCTACAGGATGCTGAAAACAATACGAAGTTCTTTATACTTCTCTTCAGAAGCAAGATTTGAAAGTTTTGTGTCCACACAATGTTTTGATAGAGTATTTAGCATCCCCGTTTCAGAAAGAGACTTCGGTTTAAAATTATCATCATACAATATGGCCGCATCAGACGTATATAAGGATGAAAACATGCCTAAGCTTACACTGACTAGTAAAAAAATGATAAGCAGTAATTCTATTGCAAATGTAACAGGCGAAGATGAAGAGACGATCAACAACCAAAGTAATTTGTATAATCACAGTCCAGCAAAGTTAGTTTTAGAGTACGGCAAAGGCTTAAACAATAATAAGGTAGCTGTTTCAACTTTTGTCGTTGAAATAGCAATTTTAAAATCATCAAAATAATCACGAACGCAACAAGGGGTTCATAATGGCTATTAATAACAATCATAGAGCTAGTGATATCGACAATCAAATACCGAACGAAACTGAAATAGCCCGAGCTCAGATTCCAGTAATATCGACTAACAGTGATGTTGAAAATGTACATTTTGATGAAACTTTACCTGCTAGAACAACATTTTCAAGGGCTATTTTTTCTTATGATGTACCAGAAGTAACAGATTTTAGCGCTAAATTTGTGTATAACTACTTTACAAAAGACGAAAGAGTAAGAAAAAAAACGTCACCTGAAGATCAAATAATCAACTTAGACACAGACAATACAAGCGACATATTTTTCCAAGTAAAAAATGATAAGCTGCCAATGTTTGTTAAGTTTTCATTTAAACCAGCAAAGTTATCTGGCGTAAAGTTAGCCACTAATTCTGCTACTATCATCAAGGATAATTTAGATAAACTAATTATAGAAGGCGCAGGATCAACAAAGTATCATACCGGTGTTGAACTACTTGATACAAACTTAGAAAAATCAATATACAAAATGTTAACCGGCTCTTTTACACTCATTAATTCTGTAACAGGAAAAGATTCACCACAATCAGCAGGTGTAAAGCTATCAAATGAGTTAAATGAAGCTGGAGGATTAACGGGCGAATCAAAGAAATTAATTTCAGAAGCTTTAACCAATATGCGCGCAGAAGGAATGAGTTTTGCTCCTTCCGATGTCCCACCAGATATTGCACAAACTGCTAACGACCCGTTAGCAAAACAAACTTTTTCTTTAAAGTTTAATAATTTATTTTTTAATGATATCATTAGAGCAGCTTCTAGAATTCCTGATAAAGTTTTTCAAGATGAAATTGAAAGTATGCGGGATGTAAGTGCTGAAATACAATCAAATGTAAATATCAATTCTTTTGTGATAAGCGATGCAGAATTTGAAAACTCTGTTAATGCAATTTCAATACGAGCATTAGATAATGAAAGAGATCAAGATTTGTTAATGACAAATCATGAAATAACACACATTGGCTACATCGTACAAAGGTTGGAAATTTTACCAGATGAAACAACAGTACAGCTTGAGCCTTTATTTGCTGATAATCCAAAAAGCTTGTATGTGTTAGATAAGAATGTAAGATACGGTGGAACTTATGTGTATAAGATAAGGACTGTGTGTAAAGTAAAAACGCTAATGCGAGATGTAGATAATAACGATGCTATTTTTAATCAACTAAGTGTTGCTGAGTTCCTGTTAACTTCTGAGGGTCTTACAACTTCTGTAACGTGTGTGGAGCATACTCCGCCTCCCCCACCATGCAGAGTTAGAGCAAGATTAGAACCTAGATTAAAAAAACCTGTATTAAACTGGCAGTTCCCGCTCAACGTTCAACGTGATATTAAACGTTTCCAAGTCTTTAAACGTCTTTCTATATCTGAGCCTTTCTCGCTAGTATGCGAATATGATTTTGATGACTCTGACATAAGAACAGAACCTATTGAAAAAGCAAATTCGAGAGTGTTATATAGACTAAAATCACCTAGACTAGAGTTTATAGACATTGATTACGAAAAAGAAGAAAAAGCAATTTATGCAGTTGCATCAGTTGATGCGCATGGCATGAGTTCTAGTTTAAGCGCACAAATTGAAGTAAAATATAACTATTTTAAAAATAAGATTGAAACAAAAGTAATAAGTGGAGAGGGTGCCCCAAAGCCATACCCAAACTTACTTTTAGAAAGCGATGCATTTTCAGATGCTATTAAAGTATCAGGTTACGACAGAATGACTGTATTTTTTGATCCGGAACATTACAGGGTCGTCAAGACAGTAAACGCATCAAAAACAGGCGGCAGTCAAAACAATGATACAATAGAAAAAGATTTAAATTTTTTAACAGTTAATCCTGATAAAGCTACATACAAAATTCAAATTTTAAACATTGATATTCAAAAAGATCAGATAGTTGATATCAAAATTGCTGATAAATCTGGAATTCCAGGTACCACTTCCATTGCAAATATATCAAAAAATAATATAAATTTTGAGTATGGTGTTGAATAAGTTTTACTAAAAATTTTACTTAAGATATATTTATAGGTAATACAAAATTAAAGAGGAAAATACACATGGGCTTTTTAGATCATTCTACGAACAACATTGTTGTTGATGCTGTCTTAACAGACTTAGGCAGACAAGCATTAGCAAAAAATGATGGATCGTTTTCTATATACCAATTCGCGTTAGGCGACGATGAAATTGATTACAGCATTATCCAACAATTTGGAAGAACAGTCGGAAAGGAAAAAATAGAAAAGAATACACCTGTTATGGAAGCATTAACAGTTGGGAGTTTAGGGTTGAAAAACCCGCTAGTTAGTGTTTCAAATGAATTTTTGACTCACTTGCCGACATTAACGTTGACTGGGAAAAACAATCCAATCATATTTGATAGAGTATCAAACGTTTCAATAAGCACATTGGAGATTGAAATATCATCACAGTCCGGCACAACAATTGAATATGACTTGTTAGATCCCGAAGTGTTGGTTGAAATTAATCATCTTTATTTAGGTATTGTTGGAGAATCTCCAGATATCAGGTATACAGACAATATTGCTGTGTATAGAATGCCAACAAATCAATCGTCAACAGGTGATAGAATCTCAGCAAAAATACCGTTAAGAATCAAATCTTTTGCACCAAGTACGTTCGCTACTCATAGCGTTGCAGGAAATACATACATAAGAACATATGTTAAGATAACAGGTATTAACTCTGGCTTGACAAAAACTATCGAAGTACAAATTAGATAAGGAATAATAATGGCAACTTTTAAAACAATATCAAGCGCTGATATCAAAACAACAAGGTCGACATTAAATCAATTAATTGATTTTGTTGAAGAGGACGTCTCAGGATCATTAACTAGAAAAAAGTATAAGGTTTTTGTAACAGGCACAAGTGCAACAGGTGATCCAGGGGTAACTAGTTCTATTTATCAAACAGTTTTTGATCAAGACTTTAGCTTGCAAACATCAAATGAGTTGTTTGATTTAACAGTAGGATTGTTTAAGAGTTCGGGAGCAGTTTTAACAGCATCGTCAGGTACTGATATCAATGGAAAACTTCTCTTTCCTAGCACTTCATTAATGATGCGCGAAAAGGTTTCTGCTTATAACCAGTTTACCCAAGAACTATTAGGAGATAATGCGCTACAATTCACAGCACCATTTGGTAGCATAGTAGACGCTGATAAGATTGACACTGCATTATTTATGAACTTTAAGAGACTTTTTGTTCGAGACGGAATCAAAAGAGAAACTTTTGCAATGAGGATGTATAGAAGTGCATCAGCAGCTCAAAAAGCTGAAGATGGTGCATTAACAGCGGCCGGCCAGACAAATTCATTTAGGTACACTAGTTCCGGATCGATTATCCTAACAGACGTTGGTGCAGCTAGCAGTCTTGAAAGATCAAACTACGGTGGAGACGTCGGAAACATTGTTAATAGCTCAAATACTTCTGAAACCCTAGGTCTTATTTTTTATCAAAAAGGCATAGTGGTTTTAGACGTTGAGAAAATTTGTTCAGGTACTCAGCTGATAAGTGGTTCTATTAATGCAGTTGGAAATTCAACAGGCAAGACACCTGTTTCGTCAAATCTAGTACCCGGTTTCATAACGTCAGCATCAATGGATGATTGCATAGATCATTTTGCTTCTGTTAGATTTGGTTCGGGTTCACAAACTTTCCTAACATTTCAGAATAATACACAAATTAATTCAACTTTGATATTTTGCAGAGCAACTGCTGATGAATTTAACTTTTCTTCAAATCCAACTTATACAGATGCCAACGATGCTGGTAGGATTGTTGTTATAGATGAATCACAGCAAGGAACTCAAAAAGCTTTTTCTTTTGTCACGACCATTGGTCTTTACGACGCAAATGAGCAACTTCTAGCAGTTTCAAAAGTAAGTCGACCTATAGAAAAAAATGATGAGAAAGACTTAACGTTTCGAGTTAGATTAGATTTCTAAATGGGGCAAATATGTCTTTTATACCACTTTCACGTGAGTTGTTTGAAACAACCACAATCAAGCTAAATCCTCAAGTTCATTTTGTTTCGTCTTCAATTGGTGAGATACCAGCAACTGGTAGCGCTTATGTTGCGCCGATCAGGTCGAAATGCATAAAGGATTTAGTTTCAGAAAAAAGCTCTGAACTTAACAGAACAGCAACAGTAAATGCTTTTGATCTTGTTGATTATACTATTTTAAATCTAATGTCTGATATTAATAGTAATATTAGAAGTAATTATCCATTATTTCAAGCCGGCCTTAATTTGTCTAAAGTAATGGAATTGTATCTTAACGCTGTCAACGATTCACCAAAAAACATAAGATATAGTAAGTTTTTGGATATTTTTAGATTTGACACGCCGCTTAAATTTAACCTCAATCATGTTGTTAAAAGAAATCTAAACAACATACTGTATCCATACCATCAACACAGATACCCTAGCTCAGGAATTCATTATACCAACTTTAACTGCATCAACTTTTACACATCAGACAGTGTACCAGATGATAGCTGCTTAATGTATCCGAACAAAGCTGACGTTTATAATCCGCCCAAGGGTTTCACTCTAGACTTTTGGATTAATCCTAGGTACGACAACGAAGTAGCAGGAAGCAGTTATTCTGCTGGTACGATATTTCACATGTCATCATCAATTGCAGTTAGTTTAGTCACTGGTTCATTAACAGACGAATATAATTTAGTTGACGATTATAAGATAATGTTACAGTTAAGTCATAGTGCAGATATTTCGCCAAGTAGTATAAGCTTAAATAACATTAAAGCACAGAGTGATTTAATATTTACTTCTTCTTTTCCATTGAGAAAAAACAACTGGCATCATGTAAGTGTATACTGGGATCCAGAATTTAATAATGCATCGGGTTCTATAGTCATTGATAAAAACTATTCTGACTTTCATATTCCATCAAGTTCTATAGCTACGAAAGATAATAATATGATATGTTTAGGTAACTATTATAACGGAAACGCAGCAACAGCCGGAAAATTTTTCAATTCAAGCGTTGCTACTAGCCAAGGACTAACTCAGTTAGTTTCCTCTACAGCTGAGCCTTCAGGGCAAACTAATTTACTTAAAAACCCGTTAAACGCTGAAATTCATGATGTTAAGCTGTTTAATCGTGCATTAAGCCCGAATGAAATCAATGATCTGGAAATAAGAGGCGTTAACCAGAAAAAAATAATAAAAGATGGCTGCAACGCATCTGATAAAAGCTTGTATGATGATCTTCTATTTTATGTACCTCCCTACTTTTATCCTGACTCTAGAACAAGAGAAGTTATTGTTACGCCATTCCAAACAATAACAACGAAGACAGACGATCCTATTAATGTTGCTTACTCATTTGGAGTTGGTGGCAAGATGATTAATTTAGAAAACTTTGTAAGAGAATTTAAGCAGGGTGAATATCCAAGACTCCAATCGTTGACAGGGTCTGTTATCACAACAACCACTCTAGATATAACAGCAGATAGTTTTGTTTATAATACAGGATCATTGAAAAAAAGAAATTTAACAATTCTTCCATGTGATAACGGTCTTTTCACGCCAGACTATTATCCGCTGTTGATATCTGAAAAAAGTTCAAGCTTATCATATGTAACAAATGAAGGATCTGCAGATTATAGCAGGATTAGCTTAGATAATTTAATTCCTACTTCTTCACTGTTTCCCGGTCTAGTTTTTCAAGGCGGGTCGATTTTTGATCAAATTGCAGGCGCTAGTCCGGAAAACCCAGGCGCTGCACCCGGTTCAGTTCTCACAATCGCACAAAGAACAAGAGATCTTTCAAGTAACGAAACTGTTATTTTTGATATATCAAACTTATATTACGGTAATAAGATATCAGAAAAAACGTTAGAGTTATATGATGATAATTTGACAGGATCTGATGGTAAAATAAAGATAAGAATCAAAGATAACGGCGAAGGCAGTTTATATAGAGCAGATTGCAAAACAAAGCAAGCAAAATGGAATAATATTGGTGATGTGTTCTATCACGAAGGCATGATTGTTTTAAAAACTCCTCATCTCCCTTACTACGGAAAAGACAAAACAGATATTAGATTTAAAGGCGATCAAAATATCCACACAATGATTCTAAACATTCCTTGTGAACAAGGACAATTTAACAGTTCAAGTAATAAAACATTTATACCTGTACCTCCAACAGATTCTGTTTCTGATAGGAATTTATCAACTGTTTACATTTCAACAGTTAACATTCACGATGATAACTTTAATATTATAATGAAGGCAAACTTCTCTCAGCCCATCCCTAAGACTGAAGAAGATGAATTTATTATTAGGTTGAAACAGGATTTTTAATGTTATTATCGTTAGACATATCAACAAGCTGCACAGGATACTGTGTGTTTGATCAGGGTGAACTTAGAGACATCGGATACATCAACCTAAGTAAACATAAGGGGTTGTTCGAAAAGGCTCTGTATGTTAAAAAAAGCATACTAGCGATAAATGAAAAATACAAAATATCAGAAGTAGCAGTCGAGGAAAACCTACAAGCATTCAGGCCTGGATTAAGTTCCGCAAAAACATTGATGACACTAGCACAGTTTAATGGTGTAGTTAGATGGATATGTTACGAAAACATAGGT
>TARA_R110000803_G_scaffold50583_1_pt1 | contig 20878 bp, 17 predicted proteins | sample TARA_R110000803 | Tara Oceans TARA_R110000803 (sample SAMEA4397772) | marine metagenome | biome: Polar Biome; feature: [SRF] surface water layer (ENVO:00010504); material: water (ENVO:00002006), including particulate matter (ENVO:01000060) such as... | depth 5 m | reverse complement strand
AACAACCAACCTCTGAAGATTAGATAACCTTCTTTTAATACACTTACATCAAGACGACAATAGATTTCACTATATTTTATTATATCAAATAATTCAATACCTTTAATAGTATATTTAATTTTCCAATTATTTACATTATCTTTTAATTGATTATAATCATCATCACTTTTTAAATGTTCTCTTGCTTCACTAATAGGCACATACTTTTTTTTTATATTACTCTGAGTATATAAATTATAAGGCATTACCTCTTTAGTTTGATCTAATTTAAAACAATTAGCAAATCCTGATAATGGCATAGAAATTAATTTATAACTATCTTTTATTTCTATTTCTATAGCATTTGTTCCTTCACTTTTACTATTCTTATACATAGCAGTAGCATTCATTAAACCACTACCCTTAGTAATTTGTTTAATATTAAAAAGATATTTAACTAAAAATCTATAATCATAACCCGCATTATGCGCAATTAATAAAACCTTTTCACCTGTAAGACTATCTAAAAATTTCTTACCACAGTTATATTTACAAGTGCCTTTCTTATGAGTTAAAACATCATCTTTATAAACATCTTTCTTATAATAATCATTTAAAAATGTTTTCTTATTACCTGCTTCGTCCTCAGAACAACAAATAAAAGGTAAGTGTCTTTCACTATTAGGATCAGTTTCAAAATCAAACCATATTAAAGGTTTCTTAAATGTTTTCATTTTCCAATCTTCTTTTTCCTGATCCCATACATTAGGCTTACAACAATCTTCTTCATATTCTAATATTTCATTATCAATTATTTTATCGTAAAACTGAGTTTTTAATATTTTTAAGTTCATTTCAATAGGAACTAAATGAGTTTCTTTATTTTTAAATAAGAACTTAATAAGGTTATAACTATCAATATATCTATCATATTTTTTATGATTATCTTTATCAATAATAGATCCCCAGTTGTTGCCTTTATTTTGTAAATTAAATATATTTTTAATAGCATATTTAGTAACTTTAGTTTTATCAATTATGAAATAATGCTGATCTATTAGTCCAATGGAGTAACTTTCTTTATCTTTAAATTCCTTACCATAATTATAATGAGAATTATTATTATCATCTCTTTTAACTTCTATATGAATTTTCAACAATTCACATATTATTTTAATCTTACACATAGGTATATTTCTATTAAAAACAAATGCTTTCATTCTTCCTAATTTAACTTCATTCATACCACCCTCTGTTAATGCTCTGATTAAACAATTAACATTTAATTTTCCAACTAATTCTTCCTCAGTAATATCATTTCTAAAAATGCCATATTTATCAAGATTTAAATTTTTAAATATATGATGATGTTTAAAGAATAAACCACCCGGATTAACTAACGGATCACCATTAACATCTAAATCAACAAAATCTAATTTTTCAACTGTTATCTCAGTAAAATAATTTAAATTAACTAAAAATTCTCTATCAGATCCTGTAATATCTTCTATTTTTTGTTGTATCACACTATTAGAATGTATCATTAAACCATTTATTCTCTCTTGTAAATTATTAACATTACTATCATTTAATGTATAATATGCTTCTCCTGCTCTTAATACTACATTTTCACCTACAAAAACTTCAAGAACTAATTTTAATGTTTCCATAACACCTATGAGTCCAGTTTTAAAATCTCTAATTGTTTGATTATTATTTAATTTAAATCCTATCATATCATTTTTTAAAGCAAATTTATTTTTTTCTTCTGTTTTTAAAGATATTGTTTGGATTCTTTTTTTAAGATAACCACCTTTTGTCCTTATAAAAGGAGTTCCCGTTGTTGTTAAAAGACCTTTTCTCATTAAAGATTTATGAAAATTTGATAAGTAATTAATTTTTCTTGATTTTATACTACCATCTTTAGTGATCCATAATATTTCTACTTTTTTATACCTATTATCAGTAGAAAATCCGTCCCAGTCAATATCTGTTATTAAGAACCCATCAACGACATTATCCAAAGTCGGTTTATCTCTTGCCATTTTATTATTAACGAAGATATTATTATTTCCTAAAGTATTCATTTTATATAATATATATATAGAAAAAAATTTGGAAATAAACGCAGAAAAAGTTTTTTTCTATATATATAAGTTTTTTCCTAAAGTATTTAATAATTCTAAAATATATAAATTAATTATTATATATTTTAATATTTATTCAAACCCTTAAGTTTTTAATATTTTTTAGTGCGTTTGAGTTTTTCCTAAAGATCTGTCACTTTCTATAGATTTAGATTTTTTTATTTTACATTGTAATAATATATGAGTTATACTATTACTAAATATACTAAAGATAAAGCAAAGGCATTAGGAGTAAAGGTTAAGAGAAGCACTAACAAGAAAAAGAAATTAGATGTATTTAAGGATAAAAAGAAAATAGCATCAGTAGGAGCAATAGGTTATAAAGATTATCCAAGTTATATTAAACTTAAAGGAAAACCTTATGCTGATAAAAGAAGAACTGCTTATAAGAAGAGACATCAGAAAGATAGATTAAAGAAAGGATCTAATGGATATTATGCCGATCAATTATTATGGTAATTAAGTTAAACTAAATACTGAAGGCATCTGTAAAGCATCATTGACCTTTCTATCTTTAGCAGGTTTATCAACAAAATCTTCAGGTTTTTTAGGCTCAGGTCTTGGAGCATTAAACATAGGAATTCTCTTCTGTATTTTATAAACTATAGAAGTTCGTTCATCAACATCAGCAGGAGTAAGGTCAGGGTTAAGAATTTGAGTAGTAATACCACTAATAACATATTCTTTAGTAGCAGTAAAGGTATAATCTGTAGCAAATGAAAAGGCAAAATCACCGGAGGTATAAGCCCTATTACAAATGGCAACTATGTTACTTGTAGATCCTTGATTTTCACTATGAAATTCTATACCACCTATAATGTCACTATGAATTAACCAAAAAGGAAATACTAATTTTTGAGGTAAGTTTGTTGCGTAAATAGTTGATGAAGCAGATGAAGAATTTAAATTAGCAAATCCATTCATAAAATTCAAACCAAAATTAGGCGCACTATTGGCATTATAATCCATATTTAATGCTATTGCTGTATCAAAAAGATTATTTGTTGTAAGAGGAGAAGGATAAAACTGAGGAAATGCTGTAGGAATAGAAGTTGCGTAATATTTACTATTATAATATACTTCAGGAAATCCAAGTTCATTAAAAAGAAAAGAATATTCAAAACCAAACCTATCAAGTAATGAACCCTTATAAGCACTAACTCTATCCTTTCTATTAAGAGTTTTAAGATAAGTAATAGTAGGAGAATTAAGAGCAGTTTTAACATCTGAATATAAACCCATATCCAATAAACCCACACCACTTTCAGCACCAGTATATTCAAAATAGGGATAATATTCATCAGGAATAGCACCAAAATCTTTATTATTAGGATTTATAAATCTTTCAATAGTTCTATTATATGAATTAATTGCTACTGACCCTGATTCTGATATTGGAGGAGGAGCAGCAGCAGTAGTTTCAGGCATACCATTACCTGTATATTTTTTCCAATGTAAGTCTTGAAAACCAAATCTTCCCCGATTAGGTTCAAATAAAAATAAAGCATTAGGACTTCCTACTTGAATTTGGTTTATATAATCAGTAGCAATAGTAGCAGCATCAGAAGGAACAAAAACAATAGGAGTAGCCGTTAAAGCAGTATTAACTACTATATGAGTTTGAGGATTTAATAATTGAACGCAGGAATTAGCAACTTGAGTCATACCTAAATCTACTAACATATAATTACCAGCCCTTATAGGAACATTAGGAAGAGTTTGAACTGGAAGAGTCTCAGCATTCATAGTAATTCCTATAACATAATCATCATTTACATCACCTACAATAGTAGGCATCATAGTAGTAGTGGTAGTAGTAGTGGCAGGAATTTCAGCCGATCCAGCAGTAAAAATTTCAGGGGCTAATCTTATTTCCCACCCTGTATCTACTGAACTGCCATCTGATTCAAAGTAAAATCTTACATAACGACAATTAATTTTAAAAAATGTATTTAACCAACTGGCATTATTATTACCTTCCATATCATTAACTCCGGCTTCTCCACTTTCTGTAGGGACAACCCAGCCTCCTCCAGTTCCATAGCCTCCATTAGTGGCAACATAAGAATCACCTAATCCACTTGAGACAGCAGTTGAAGTAGTTTGATATAATTTTGGAGATAAAGTAGGCGACTTGGTATTGTTAAGTAATCCAGCAGGGGTATTCAAGTCAGCGAGATTATCAGAGGCTGTAATATATAATCTGTCATAATGAGCGAATGATGATGCTTCAAAAGCATACTTAATAAAACTAATCCATACAGCATTACCAGCACCAGCATCAAAAGTTGTATGTCTAAAATGACTGGTTGAATAATCAGCAGCAGTCCCACCATCATCTACAAACTGTTTTTGACCGCCACCTAATACGAGCGGGATTACATTATTGACAACATCAAAATCACTCACCATAGCAACAGATCCATCATTTGCTCCGTATGTTTGTAAATCATAACTATCAGGAACAGCAGGAACAAGAGGAACAACTACAGTAGTTGTTTGTAAGGAAGTTGCTACTCCTGTATCTACACCACTTATTCTAACTGCTGTAATATTTAAATCAAAGTATTTGGCAACTGATTCAGGGTTTAAATTTCCTATACCATCTACCACTAATAAAGGAGCAGTAGCATCAGCAAGAGAAGTTTTATAAGGTCTATCTGTATTAATTGATGCCGATGGTAACGCATTTCCATAAGAAGCAGATTGTCCTAAATATCTATTATCCCATAAATCTTGTTTAAAATAAACACTTTGATTTTCAACAAAGGTATTAGGAGGAGGAGTTGCTCCAGCAGGTAATGGAGCGGCAAGAGTAGGATCAGGAACAGCACCCGCATTCCAAGTTATAGGACTCCATAAACCTTGTTGAAAAACACTACTATCAGTAGGTATTAAATAATCATTAGTTCTACCAAATCTTAAATTCCAAAACTGATTATCCTTAACCTCTGATATTTGATTAACATAGGCTTTACTATTAGTAAATTTTGGAACACCACCGGCTCTACCATAGGTAGATTGAGATAAAATAAATTTCTGTAACATTTCTACATTTTCTACATTCCAAGTTAAATTAGTAGGTATAACATAACCTTTTCCCCATACATTTTGAGTTCCAGCAGCATCTACTTCAAGATCATAAAGATTATAAACCCATCTTTCATCAGGAATAGATTTTTGAGCGGCTAAATTATAAACAGGTCTAACAACTTTACTACCTAATTCAGGCGAAAAAATAGCAGGTTTAGGAGCATTAATTAAACGGCTACCGTATCTCCATAAAAAAGGATTCTGAGTTGCTAAACCACTATACATTAATTCTCCTGCTAAATATTTTGTATTAGTAAAATTAACTGGACGAGTTTGAATAATGCCATCAGGGGAAGATATTGAAAACTGAGAATTTCTATGATTTGGTCTATTAACTGAATTAGTTACATTTGGTTCTATTTCTACTGGAGGTAATACTGGAGCAACATACCTTGTATTTATTAAAGCAGAAGCACTATGTATGTCAGTTGATTTTAATTCTTCAGTTATTTTACCGGCAAGATTTGAAGGATTATCATAACCTATATCAACCTCTATAGGAATTTCTGTTTCTAAAAAATCCCACCAAGAATTAGCAGGAAATTTAATAATATCAGCAGCATTAGTAACAGCATCAATTAAATAATATCTTCTACCTGATTGTTTTTCTAAAAAATCTACATTTTCCCATCTTGGAATAATTGTTTCAAAACTTTTAGCAATAGGAGCGCCATTTAAAAATCCATAAGATGATTTAAAAGCATCAGTATTAATTCCAATACCAATATCTCCCATAGTGCCACCTCCAGCAGGTTCAGCCAAAGGCATAGCACAGGTATATTCGTAATTATGATGTATATAGAATGCTGATTTTAATGTCATTTTATTAGTTAAATAAGTATAATCTAATATTTGAGATGGTATTTCTATAATATCTGCTCCCACACCGATTGAATTGACTGCTATTTGCTCCACAGAAATTTCATCTCCAACCTCTATTTTTATGCCATTAGCAACTCTATTTAAAAATCTACCATTCTCGTCAGAGACTTCTGCTTTTTCCTTAGAGCAATTAACTAAAATTGTATTCATTTATATAATAAGATAATATAAAAATGAATTAATAATTATTTAAAAAAATAAGTTCTAAAGTAACTTACTCTATCATATTTACAATACCATTTGAAATGTTAAGAACTCGTTCAGTTGTAATAAAATATCTAAGAGTATAATTTGTAATTAATTCTCCAGCATTAACAGTTCTAACTCTACTCCAAATCATAGGGGTATTTGACATACGAACACCTTCATTAGAGGCATTAGCGATTTTAATACCGAGCCAATGGAGTAATCCTGCCTCTTGTTGATCCAAACCATTAAATGTTCTATCTGTAATACCTTCAACATTTGTTCCACCAGTTAGAGGGGCTTGACTTGCTCCTTGTTCTGTATAAAAAGTATAGTTAATATCTGATATTTGAAGAGGAACACCTTGAACTTGATTAGTTTCACTAAACATTAAAGATCCATTCTTAATAGGAACAGAATAAAATGGCTTACTATCAATAGTAAGATTCATAGTTTCAGTTGAACTTAAACAATCTCGGGAATTATAAATACCAGCAAGAACATCACCTTCATCAGCAGAAGTTCCTAACTGAGATTGTTGAACTACTGACTTAACTCTTTTACCACCAAGAGGTAAAAATGTTTCAACTCTTACAGTATCTCCAACATTCCAACCAGCAACAGGGGCTTTATCATTATTATAAGCAACTTGAATTTCATCATAAACCAAATCATAACCTCCTTGACTATTAATTTGTTCTCCTAAACCTGCGAGTAATTCAGGATAAAACAAAAAATCTGCCATAATATAAGTTTCTGCTTGGACTATTTGAGAACTACAAGCAGTTCCAGCAGTAACGAGGGTTTGACTTCTTTGGAATCTATGATTAAGTTCGTCGGCTTGAAATTCAATTGTTAAACTAACTTCTTGTCTAATAGCAAAAAGTGGCAAGATCACACCTTTAAGCATAGGAATTAATTGACTTAAACTTAAAACCCACTCAGGAGTTAATTGACTTGTTTCCTTAAGAATGGCATTAGAAGCAGTAAAAGCCTCTGATGCTGTTGCTGTTTGAGCCATAGGATTAGAAGGACGACCTACTTGACCGAAAGGGGCTTGAGGAGGATATGCTGCTGAACCACTTCCTAAAAAGACATCATCACCACCCATTTTAGGTTTAGCAATACCTTCTCTATATTCATTAGAATAGTGTGCGCGTTTCCAAGAAAGAAAATGTCCTACATCTTGTAAAGTAGCAACTCTTCGTCCTCCAATTTCTAAAAATGCCCGAGCAACGGCAGCGGGAGCGCCTGTTAAAGTAGGTAAAAATAAATATTCACCAGCACCCATAGCAGTTCCATCACTTTTTCCAGCAGTCATACGAAATTTAAACTGAGAATTTGAATCTAAACACCCTTTACGAGGGAAAACAAAACGAACGGAATTCTGAGAAAAGGCTACAGGATAAATTAAATCTGTTTCCAATCTTTGATTTTCAGGTCTTTCTAAAACATCTGTTCTTAATACATTCGGCAAAGCATTTCCGGATCTACTCATTATTATATAATATCTAAATATTTAAATATTTAATTAAAAATTTTAACTTAACATTACTAAATAGTTTTATTAAAGATTTCCTTAATAAAAGTATTACATTTTACTATACATTTTTTAATTTCTGTATATACCCCTATAAAAACAAGAAAGCGGTAAAATACAGCCAATAAATTATTTTAATTGACGATATAATTCCCATATATATTACCATATTATTTTAATTTTGAATTGACACTTGACCGTTGTCAAAGTTAATAGTATTTTTATGACGAATAAAACAATACAAAGAATGAGGTTCAAGATTAATTCCAGTAGTAGGTTTAGTTTGAAATCGTAATCCAAGTGGAGTGTTCTTGAAATTTAAGCCGTTGGACGTAATATGGTCGTAGGAACAACCGACATTCCAAGCATTTTTAGCATCATTAGAGGTCATAGAATCAAAATATTTAGGCTGTTGAATTACACCGGCTACATTACGAGCAAGTGACAATTCTGTTCTTAAACTTTTTAGAAAAGAACTCATAGACCAAACATTTCTAACAGCATTAAGTTCCTCAAAATTTTTAAATGAAGTTGCTACACCTACTGCTTGTTCTGCTTCTGTTCTAATTTCCATATCTAATGGTATTCTTAAACCTCCTTTTGTAAAGGTAAGTTCTTGAAGGTTACATTGATTCCTTAATTCTCCAGTAGCATCGGCTTCTAAGGGTTGAACCGCCCAATTTGAATTATAATTATAATTATTAATAAATTTAGATGGAATCATATTCATTATAGTTCCTAAAGTCCTTGACTTGTTAATATTCAATACAGCGTTTGTATCTGTAGATTGAACCACTTGATAGAATGAACTGTAAGCATTATATTCCCAAGCACCGGAGGTATTAGCAACCATAGCAGCCTGTCCGTCTGCGTCCGGCACTTCAAGTTCATAAGACATATTAACATCTCTTAATTGATAGTAAGCACCTGATCCTGCTGTTCCTCCAGTTGATAAAGCATTATTCCATTTATTATTACCGCATACAAATAGATCAGAAGCGAGAGTGACAGTTATTCTGAGTCCTCTGACTAATTGTAAATCTATTGGATTTCCTTGGAGGAATCCTGCTTGTAATGGAATAGAAAACTGAAAAGGATTATCACACCTAAGACCCTGTTGTTGTTCTTTACCTAAAGCACCATAGGCAATATCTATACCTCCACTTAAATAAGATTGAATACCTTCTTGTAGGGGAATTATTGAAGCACATAAGCGATTATATGATTTTATCTGCTCGTATGTTGCTCCTTCTAAATTTTGTATAGTTAAAAAATCTATACAACTACTTACACCAACTCTTGGATCAATAAAAACATCTGTTCCAGTAGCAACTCCAGCAGCAACACCATCTACAGCAGTATTATTAGCAGGACGGGTTAAGGGAGTAAGTAAAGTATCAAATGTTCCGTTGATTCTAACTGATTTTCCATTAAGTATAGCAGGGGTCATAGGAATATCAAAAACTAACTGATTTACACCGCCTCTAAATGAAAAAACACCGTTACCTTGATTTGATGGATTAATCTGAACTAATCTTCTTCTTGAACTCATTATATAATTTATAAACATATTTTTATTTATTAAATTAGTTAAAGTTTAATAAATAATTATAATAAATTTTTTCTAAAGTTCTACACTTAAACCTACCTTATTAACTCTAATTCTTCTTAAGCCATAAACATAAGATGTTAATAGTTTATTTTCAGAAGGAGGGGGATTAGTAGAAAATTCCATTTTTAAACTAATGTTACCATCGGCTGCCAAATTATAAACACCACCGTATTTAGCGAGAGGTCTTGCCATCATAAACTCTTCTGCTTGACCTTGAAGATTTCTTACAGGAAGTCGGGCAGTTGCTAAAGATTTCTCTAATTCCCAAAGGGCAACTTGCTCGTTCATAGGTATAGGATTACTCAATCTTCCTAAATTTACAACCCTTGTCGGCTGTTGCTGCCCGTTGATTATGTAGCCGTAATTGCTAATATTATCAAGGGTTGTTTTGAAATTATTATTAAGAACAGAATTAGCCGTAGATTGATTATGAGGAAGTGTTATAATTGACACTGCTCTTTCATTCAAAGTCGGTAAGTTAATCTGAGCGACAACCTCTCCAGCATTAACATTATTTCTATATGTTTCTGTTGTCATAAAATCGTATTCAGCACCTTCATCGGTCATAGTTGATTTTTGAAGACCATCAACATAAGATTTTGGAGGCTGAGCCGTCTTAAGAACAAGTTCTAATTCCTTAAGTTCATAAGAGCAAAATTCAGTAGATGTTTTTAGAGACACACCACAAGCACCCGCACTTTCATAACCAGCAGCAGCACCAGTAGCCGCAGTAGCAATAAAATCTTTAGCAGCAACGGGGACATACTGACCGGTAGCACCACCAACTAAGGATTGAAGATTAGCAGGAATAGTTCCAAGACCAACTTTAATGGCATTATTAGCAGCATCATAAGTTAATGAACCAATAGTTCCAATACATACAAGATCAGGAGCAAAAATAGGAGCAACAGCAGATCCAATAGTCCAAGCATAGAAAGGACGACCAACAATTAAATTAGAAGCACCTACCATTCCTTCAAGTGAATTACTAAATCTATTAACAGGGGTTAAGGATCGGGCAGCAGGAGCAGTAGCAGCAGGACGAACAGAAGCAGCCATAATACTAACCTCTGTTACCGGTGTTGCTATTACCTGAGGACTTGGAAGAACTGATTTAATGGCAAAATTATTAATAGAAGGTAAAAATGTAACTGCTCCGGGAGCAACAGCAGCACCTGATAGAATTGCTTCATTAGACATTATACCTGCTTGATTCCATATTTCTAAGCATTTTGTCGCTAAGTTAGTATCAATTTCTATAGCCAATCCTTGCGTCAAAGCAGCGGGGAACATTCTTTTTGACATAGTTCCTATGATTCCGGAGGATAAAGGTAAGACAACCTCTATTTCGTTAGGATTTGCCAATTGAACTACTGAACCATTAATAGTCTGAGTTTCAGGAGCAGTATTAACAGTTTGAGTAAAAGAATAACCATTACCTAACTGACTTGCGTTAAAAACTGCGGCAGAATTTTTCTCACTATTAGAAAGAGAATACCAACCCTCATCATAAACACTCTCACTTCCTTCAAGTAAATCTCTTTTATGTTTAATACTATCATTTTCTGTATAATGATATTCTTTTGACAATCTCTCAGCATAAGAGGTAAGGTTTTCTAAAGTGTGAGTTTGAGTTCCGTCCATTATCCTCATATTATTAATAATACTTTGGCATCCAATTTTTGTAGGAAATTTATAAATAGAAGAACCTGTAACTTTTACCCTCATTTTAAGCACACTTTGACGAGGATCAATAAAACTCATAAATGGAGGAACTGAAAAACGAACAGTCTCACCGTCTTTATATGTAAGTTGATTATCACTTGGAACTAAAGTAGATTTTGATGTTATTGTATTCTGAAATTGAGAAGCCGTATAATCCATTATTATATAATAACTAAACATTTTTTTCTAAAGTTAAATTTTTCAATTATTTTTAACTTAATAATTTTATTAAAGATTTCCTTAATAAAAGTATTGTAATTTACTATTAAATTTAAAGTTTGTTATATATACCCTATAGTGAGATGAAATTAAATCATCATTGGAGAAGTCTTCCAAGTTTTAGCCGCTTCTTTCATAGTTTTTCCTCCCTTCATCTCCTTAGCAATATGTTTATTATAATCAGAAAGTTTTTTCTTAAATGTTCCTTTCTTTTTTACTTTAGATTTATCTATTTTTTTTAGTTTTGCTCTTGGTGCTTTATAAAAATCTGTTTTTTTATTCTCACTCTTAACATCTTTACCTTCTGATTTAGAAATGTCACCTTTTTTACCTGTATAATCTTCTGTTCCCGGATCAGTTTTAGATTTAGCACCTTTAGTTCCTTTTTTCTTTTTCTTTTTCTCACTTGGTTTTCTTGTATAATCTTTAGGTATAACTTCACTATATCTTTTTGAAATAACCTGTTTATGTTTTAAAATATCTTTACCTTTATTTTTTCCTATACCTTTTTTTATAGAAAAACCTTTTAAAGAATCAATAAGTCCTTGATCTGTCATTTTACTAATTCCTCTGATAGTTTTAGGTTCATCAGTAGTTCCCTTAATAGTTCTATTGAATGACACTAATAGTTTTCTTGCCGCAGATTTACTAATATAGTGTGCTGTTCCTTTTTCCTCATCACCCAAAGTAATTGGCATTTATATATATTTTAATAAGATTATTATATTTTTATAATAATTTAATTAGTCAATTAGTTACTTAAACCCATTTTAATAGATTTTTTCTTAAGATAAGCAATTCTTTTCTTTTCTAAAATTATTGCTCTATTTTTATCATAAAACTTCTTACTCGCAATTTTAATTTTTGCTTTTCCTTTATCGCTTTTTTGGTATTTTCTAATATATTTTTTCTTATTTGTTAGCATTCTATTTGTATAATCCTTAAGTTCATCAAAATCCATATCCATCACTTTTTTCTTAGAAATAGTTTTTCCTAAAGTTTCTTCGTATAATCCGCAAGGATCTTCTTCAGAATTATCACTATCTGAATCATTTATTATTTGTTCTCCAAAATTATCGTCATTATAATCTATATCGTTTGAACTCATTATATAATATGTAAAGATATTAATTTTTCAATATTTAAACGCAGTTACAAAATTTATTTACCATTTTTATTTGGAGTAGAACCGAAAATTTGACTCTGTTTAGGTGGTTTCTTTTTCTTTTTTTTCTTAAGTTTTGTAAGAAAATCATCTCCTTTTTGATAAACTCCTTCTAAATTTGAAGTTCCCCTCTTAATAGATTTAGGATCATTTTTCTTAAAAGTTTTAACCTTTTTATCTTGTTTAAAAGTTTTAAACATTTTTATTATATATAAGAATTATATAATAATATGAGTTTAGTTTTTTTGAAAAATTCAACGAATGCCTCTGATGGAAATAATGACGGTCACTTAAAACCTTATGATTGGACTAATTATTTTGCTTCTACTATGATCTTACCGCCTAACGCTCAGGTTGCCTTTGTCTCTGCTACTATGTCTCGTAAAAAGAATGTAGTTATTGAAGAACCGAACAATGTCCTTTATTTACAATATGGTATTCCTTCATTAAATAGAACTATGCCTATATATTTAGAGCAACAAACTCAGGAGGATTATGATTCAATAATGTCAGAACTTACATTTAATCTAAATAAATATTCAGGTCAAAGTGATTTTATGACTGATGAATTAATACCTACATATACGAGGGGTTGGAGTGCTAAATATAGTTCTGTTACTGATAAGATAACTATAAAACAGGCTCAGAGATTACAGCCTACTAATTTTGGTGTTAAATTTAATAATGGCAGAGATATTGTTCCGGGTGGTGCTGCTTGGGGTGGTATTGATTCTCTTGGTTTAACTCAGAGAACAGCCCCTAATGGTGTTGCTTTTTATAATATGGGTGTTCCTCCTCTTCCTCCTGTTAATGTTGCTGTTGAAACTTCTGTAGGTAGTTCTTACCTTGTTCCGCAGAACGGTCTTCCAATTGGAACTCCTGTTAGATTTGGGACTGGAACTTGGTCTATGTGGTATTCAGAAACTGGCATTAAAAGATCTATGGGAACTGCTCCGGGTGGTGGTTATGGAGCAGGTGTTGGAGGAAGTGCTATAATTAGTATAGATCTTACTCCTCAGGCAGACGGAGCAACTGCTACAAGTGAAGTTCCTAATCAGTTCTTAGGAGTTCAATCATTACAATTTATTAAAGGACAAGAACCTAATGAACCCGGAAGTGCTGGTTTTATTCAACATTTAGATATTAATGCTACTGTTGGTGGTGCTGGTGGAAGTCAATCAAATAGTAGATATACATTAGGAGTTAGAACAGATAGACAAAATTTATATGTAGAAATTCAAAATGCTCTTTCCGGTGATGCTAATGTTGGTGGATTACCTGCTTTAGGATCTTGTGGAAATTCAAGACATAGCATAGTTTATCAAGTTCCTTTACCGACTTGGGCTGCTGTGACCGGACAACCTGCGGCTACTTCTGCTGCTGCGTTTGACAGAAAATTACAATTTAGATTTAGATGGACTTCCCCTTATTGTATGTGTGTAGAAGGTTCAACAAATTACAACCAAGATACTAATGCTGGTGATTGGTTTATGCTTTATGATATGAAAACTGGAGATACTCCTGCTGGTGCTGGGTCAGCAACTGTTATGTATATTCCTTCTTGGTATGGTGATATGGCAACTGTAGGTTATAATATGACAAGAGTAAGAACTAAGGTTTATGGTAACTTTGATGTAATTAAATGTTACAATTTAGATCCTACTGGTTTATTTCCAAATTATGATTTAATGATGTCTAAACCCGGCTTTTATGGTGGAGATGCTATTGTAGGATCTGCTACAAGGTGGTTAAAAACTATTGTAGCCGCAGATTTACCAGCCGCTGCTCTTGTTCCTCCTGAAGATTTTGATGCTAATGGTTTTGCTGAAAAAGAAATTAAGTTTGTTGGCGCTCCTTTAACTCAGACAAATAGTTTAACTGAATTTGAAAAATGGAAACCTCCTTATGCTCCTAAGGAAAGTCTTTGGAGTTTAGGTCAGCCTCAGACTACTTTAGGAGTATTAATGGGTTTAATTGCCTCTAATGTTGATGGATTAATTCCTGTTCCTCCTGATGTTGCTGGTGTTTATTCCTCTTATGGTATTATTGGCACTCTTGCGGTTAGTGAAGAAGATATTAAACAAAGTATTCATATTCAATTAACAGATTTACCTATTCAGAGTAGAAATGGTGTAAGTTCTCAGCAAACAGCAGATATAGCAGTAGTTCATAATTACGGAGATGGTGGAACAAGTGTTGGAGGTAAGTTAGTTTATCAACATTATACTAATGAAAAAAATTGGATAGATCTAAATAATATTGGAGAAATGTCATTAAATAGATTAAGAGTTTATTGCTCTTATGATGACAATAAACCTGCTGTTAATTTAATTGATAAAACAGATATATTAATTATGTTCCGTCAAAAACCTCGTAGTGATACATCAATTCCTAATCAAGTTATAACCCCTGTAGGAGTAGATTTTTATGACAGAAATACAACAACAAGAGTAATGTAATTTTGATAATTTTTAAAAATGAATAACTAATATATAAGATGATGAAGTTTATATATTGGGCTATTGGTGTAAGAGAACCTACAAATACGATTAATCCTAATTCTATGTCCCCTGTTCCAAAAAATAAATTTGTAAATTATGCGAGAAAGGTGGGTAAAGTTGATGAAGATTCAGAGCCTCATATTAGTCATATACATTTAAAAAGAATGGAAAGATTATACGGTAAAAGTCAAAGAAGAAAACAACAACAAGAAGAATATGAAAAATATGAAAAGATATTTGATAAATTTAATTATTGAATACTTTAGGAAAAACTTATTTATATAGAAAAAAACTTTAGTGCGTTTAAATCCAAATTAAAATATAACTATAGATTATATAATGAGAAAGAAATTGCCAAAATCTAATTGGAATAATGCCAAATGTATTGAAGACCGTAGAATGGGAAGAATAAATGAAAAATGGTTTGATGAGTGGTTAGTTGAAAAAGATTTTTTTAAAACTGACTGGGAAACTCGTAAGGAATGTAAAACTAACTGGGATATTATTGACTATAAAAGTGATCCTAATGAACTTGATAAACAAATAAGATATATAGAATTAAAATCAAGAAAAAATAGAGTAGATAGTTTTTGGGATACTATGATAGGTGAAAATAAATTAATTGAAGCAAGAAAATTAATGGATAAAGGTTTTAAGGTTTATTTCTTTTTTCTATTTACAGGTAAATCTTGTAAAGAACGAGAACTATATTTTTTTGATAGTGAAAAATGTAGATATGAATTATATAAAGAACCAAGTAAAGGTTTATATTGTAGTATTAAATTAGCAGGAACAACTCGTAGAGGTAAATGGGAAAAGAAACCTCATTTATTTATACCTTACAAATTATTACATAGTGTTAAAAAATATGATGACATTATGGACTACCATAGGAAACAAAAATAGATTAATAAATTTATAAAAGATAAAAAGTTTAAAATAATTTTTTATGTTTTTAAACATTATAAGAGTATGAGTGATTTAGAATTATTCCCTACAATTAATCCTAATTTAGATGAATTAGTTGAACCTGAAAAAAATATAGTTATGAAAGTTGAAGACAAAAGACATTTGAAACAAAATGACATTTTTGATAGTAAGTATTTAAATAAAAAAGAAGTTAAAGGAACTAAAACAGGTGGAAAGACAAAAGTGTTAAAGGAACTCCCTCCAAAAGAACCAACTCAGCGAGTTCAGCCCTGCCAACAGGATCAAGGGAAGTCAGCGAGTTTAGAGAAATACCCTCACTTAAAAGCAGCAAGAGCCAAAGGCATAGTAACTCGTAAAGAAAAAGCAAGAATTAGAAGAGAAGCAAAAGAAGAAGCAAAGAAATTAAAAGATATAGAGAAACAGGAAAGAAGAGAAGCAACTAAAGAAAGAAATAGAGTTAAAGCAAGAGATCGTTACAGGAGGATTAAAGCAGAAAAAGATGCCACTAAACCTATTGATATACCTATAGCAAGAAAGAAACAATACATACCTAATTCAGTTGATAAATTAAGTTTTACAGATTTTTCTAATTATATGATGAGATATGAGGACATAAAGGGTAAATGGGAAAAACAACAAAAGTTAAAAAAGCAACAAACAATAGATAGAGATAAAAATTTAAAAATTCATAAAAAAACTACTGAAAAATTAAAAAAAGAATTCCCCGATAATTATCCATTGAGTCATTTATACGGTAAAAATCGTTTTAAAACCGCAGATTTTAATAACTTTTAATCTTTTATAAAAAAATTATAATCTATCATAAATATATATGAATACAAGAAGTAAAGATTCTGAAGATGATAATAGTGGAAGTGGTTTAGAGATAATTCCTATACGACCTTTGGCAATAACTGAAACTAAAAAATATCACCCTAATTTACCCTCTATTAACAGAAACGCAGGATCAATTATATTGGCTATTGGAGCAACTTCTGCCGGAAAAACTACAACAATTGTTAATATGGTTTTAGGTAAAAATTTCTGGGGAGGTAAAAAATCAGCATTTGAGAAAATCTATCTTTTTTCGCCATCGGTATTAGTTGATGATAGCATCAGACACCTTAAAGAGGTAACAGAATGGAAAACAGATTTTAAAGATGAATACTTACAACAAATTTTAGCATCTCAGTTGGCATTTGATAAAAAAGATATGCCTAAGATCTTAATTATAGTTGATGATGCTGTTGGACTTATACATAGAAATAGTGCTTTAAATAAATTCTTATCAAGATATAGACATTACAACGCTAATGTTATTATGTCAGTTCAACATTTTAGAAGTATATCTCCAATAGGAAGAGCAAATGCTACTAATGTTTTGTTATTTAATGGTATAGTAAATGCTAAAGAAATGGAAAAAATACAAGAAGAATGGGGAGGAGTTTATAAAGATACTTTAGAAAGAATGTATTACAAATATGCTAATAAAAAATATCAATTCCTACATTTATTTCTAAGGAAGAATCCTGCGGAAATGTTTTTAAATTTTCAGAAAAAACTAAATTGGGAAAAATTTGTAAGTAAAAAAATTAGAGATAAAATGAACGGTGATGAAGAAGAATATTTATCTGAGTAGATAGTATATGTCAAATAATAGTTTTACTGGATCAGAGGATAGTTTTAATTATCAAACAACTACATTTCTTGCTTTAGGATTATTTATTTTTAGTGAAGTAATGCCATTTATTAAGAAAACTAAAGGAGCAGGAGTAGTTCATTCTTTGATCTGTTTATTGAGAGGTAGTAAGTGTATGATAGATAAAGCATTAGAAGTCGTAGATATAGTGGAGGAAAAAACTGAAGAGATTGTAGATAAAGTATAATTTAAATTATTTATTATATATAATCATATTATATAATGAATAACTATGAACGAGCATTAAGCGGGTATTCTAATTCAGCAGGTGAAATCAATTCAAATTTAGGACAATGGAGGGGTGATGTTGATAATATTAAGGCTCAGAATAAATCAGGGTTACAAAGTGCCATTAGTGATGCTAAAGGACAAGTTGATATGGACGCACTTACTGGAATAGGTGAGGAATTTGCTTTAAAATCTGCTAAAAAATATGCTACTGAAAAATTAGGTTTTCTTTATAAAAAAACTGGACTTAAAACATTAGATCAAAAATTAGGTAAAGGAATACAAGATAAATTTAATGAAACCTTTAAAGGTAAAGGAAGTGCTGCTGATGTTGCTGAGAGTGGTGAAGGTGTTGAACTTGGTGATATGACAGGTGGTTCAGGAACTGGAGGAGATCTACCTATGAGTGAAGTTGGTGGAAGTGGAGGAAGTGGAGGAGTTGCTGGTGATGCTGGTGATGATGCTGCTTCATTTTTAACTGATGGATCTATGGGTGCTGATGCTCCTACTGTTGCTTCTGATGTTTTTGCTACTGGAAAACAATCATTTAAAGATTTTCTAAATAAATTTCAAACTGGGGAAGATAGTGGAGAATTACCAAGAACTGGTAATGGTGACATAGACTTTGATGCTATGGACGCTGCTACTCCATCTGCTCCTCCTGCTGATGCTAATGATGCTGTTGATAGTATTCTTAATGAACCTAAAACCGAACAAGTAAGTCAAGGACAAGATGTAGCAACCCGTAATACTGCTGCTGAAAATGAAAGTAATGCTTTGGATTCTGCTGAACCTACTGATCTTGCTGATGCTACTGATGTTACTGATGGTATTAGTAATGCTGCTTCTAATGCTGCTGATGCCGCTGCTAATGTTGGTGCTGATGCTGCTAATGCTGTTAAAAGTGGTATTGAAGCAGGTAAAAATATAGTGTCAGGTGCTGGTGATGCTTTAACTACTGGTGTTGATACTGCTATTACTGGTGCTAAAGATTTGGCAGAAACTGCTGGTAGAAGTGCTTTAGGTGGATTAAAATCTGCTGCTGGAGATGCTCTTGATGCTGCTGGAGTCGCGCTTGAATCTACAGGAGTATTAGCCCCTCTTGGTGTTTTGGCTCAAGTAGCAGGTGGTGTTCTTGAAGGAGGTGCTATAGTTCAGATGGGAGAAGGAATCGCTCATTGGTGGGATACTGCTGTTTTAGGTGAAAAACCTAAGGTTGATTTCAAAGGAGCAGTTGCTCCAAAACTTCCTCAAACTTTAGCATCTCGCGGACTTATGGCTGCTCCAACTATGGATAGTAATTTTGATGTTCCTTCAACTGCCGGAGGTTGGTAAAACTCAAACGCACTTAGAAATATTAAATACTTAAGACTTTAGGAAAAGTATATTATATAGAAAAAAACTTATATAATATAATTTATAGATCTTTAGGAAAAACTATATATGGAGATTCTTTAGGAAAAACTTTTTTAGTGCGTTTAAATCCAAATAATTTTCTATATATACATTATATAACAAGATGAATATTCAAAGAATTACAAACTTTCTCAACTCAGCCACCGAACAACAAACTTTGATTTTAACAAGTGGAACTATCCTACAATTTAACGACGAATGGACTACTACTTTAAAAAAATTTGAAACTAATAATCATCAATATCCTCTCATTCCTTCTTTTAAATGGAATATTATTAAAAAAATAATTAATGATACTATGCCCGGTGGAGGTGATTGGAGTGGAACTAAATTTTTATTAAGTAGTGATCTTGAAGAATGTAATAAAACTACTCCTTGTCCTTTATGTGGAGAATGTGGTTCTTGGAAAAAAGAATATACTGAAAAAGTTCATAGTAAAAAAAACTGTCCTTATGATTATCTTTTTCGGGATCTCTTAGGAATTTTTAGAGGTGAAAATGATAAGAATTTTTATAAGTTTATTATGACAATAGTAGATATGACTAATAAATTTGAATTTAAACAAAAACTACTTAGAAACGATGATATACTTAATATGAAATTACTTAAGGATGGGGAAATAGATAAATTAAAAAAAGATGGTTTAGAAATAATTAAAATAAAAGATGCTGCTGAATATGAATTGGCATTATTCCATAAAATTATGCCTTCTGATACTATTGAAGAAAGAAAGAAAATACATTATGAAAGACAAGAAGAATATAATAAAAAGATTGAAGAAGTAAATAATTTAGTTTTAAAAAATAAAAAAATATTAGGTGATATTGTAAGTGAAACAGCATTATCTACAATTAATCAAGATATGAGAAATATTAAAATTAAAAATTTAGAAACTAAAATAAAATGTCAAGATCATCAGATAAAAACAGGAAGAGAAAATTCTTGTAAAATGATTGAAAATTTAGAAGAAGAAAAAAAGATTTTAGAAAAAATAATTATTGAAAAAAATGTTTATACTAATATAGAAACTGAAGGTTATGAAGATATGGAAAAATTAAATACTAAGATGTATTCAATATTAAAAGAACAGAAAAAAATTCCTGATGAAAATTGTTGTTTTTGTCAAAGTGAAATTGTTGATGAATGTATGACCTTGAAGTGCGGACATTTTTTCCATAGTGGTTGTTATATGACAGATTGTTTATTAAAATGTAGAGATAAACCTTATCTGAGAACTTATGCCTGTCCTTTATGTAGAGGAGAATCACTTGTATTACCTACTCTTTAGTTGGTTTAATTGAAACTATAGAATTTGCTGGTTGTTGTCTATCTCCGCAAAATAAATAATCAAAATGTCTATCTGAGAAATCTCTAAAGTTTAACCAACATTTCCTATGGACTGATCTTTGTTTATTATCATTCCATTTGGCAAATTTCTTAATAGTTTTTTTACATAAAATACAAGTCCTTTTAGGGATATCTTTGTTATTTTTTTTATCACTCATATATATAGATGGAAGATAAAAATTTTATAAAACTTCAAAAACGAAGAAAAT
>TARA_R110000803_G_scaffold36453_2_pt1 | contig 20966 bp, 28 predicted proteins | sample TARA_R110000803 | Tara Oceans TARA_R110000803 (sample SAMEA4397772) | marine metagenome | biome: Polar Biome; feature: [SRF] surface water layer (ENVO:00010504); material: water (ENVO:00002006), including particulate matter (ENVO:01000060) such as... | depth 5 m | reverse complement strand
AATAAGTGTGTATATTATGTACTATATGTCTAATATACATTTAGGCAGACAAACAAACAACTAAACATAGGCAAACAAGGAGGCTTACATTATGGCAACACTAGCAGAGATAAGAGCGAAGTTAAAATCTACAGAGGTGAATCGCTCCACTTCTAACACAGGCGGAGACAACGCCATCTACCCACATTGGAACATACAAGAAGGACAGGAAGCAGTAGTACGTTTCTTACCTGACAAAGATCCAAACAACACTTTTTTCTGGACAGAGAGAGCAATGATCAAATTGCCTTTCGCTGGAATTAAAGGACAGGCAGATTCAAGACCAGTGCAGGTACAAGTACCGTGTATGGAAATGTACGGAAAAACTTGTCCAGTACTGACTGAAGTAAGACCGTGGTTCAAAGACAAGTCAATGGAAGACATGGGCAGAAAATATTGGAAGAAAAAATCATACATCTTTCAAGGTTTTGTTCTAAACAATCCACTGGCTGAAGAATCACCAGAGAATCCAATCAGAAGATTTATTATTGGACCTCAAATCTTCAACATCATTAGATCAGCATTAATGGATCCAGAAATGGAAGAATTACCAACTGATTCGGTGAGAGGTGTGGATTTCAGAATAACTAAAACCTCAAAAGGTGGTTATGCTGACTATTCAACTTCCAAATGGTCAAGAAGAGAAAGAGCTTTAGACGAAGCGGAAAGAGCGGCAATTGATAAACACAGTTTGCATAATCTTAACGACTTTAGACCTAAAGAACCAACAGATGCAGAAGTAAAAATAATCAAAGAATTATTTGAAAAATCTGTTGAAGGTGAAGCATATGATTTGGAAAAATACGGACAGTATTACAAACCAGCAGGTATGTTTTATCAACCATCAGCATCTACTAACAGTTCACCCGCAAGTGCATCTAATACAACAGCGGCTCCTGTAGCACCAGCTACCGCGGCTACTGTAGCACCAGCAGTGAACACAGAAACTACAGCAACACCAGCACCAGCGCCAGCAGAGGCAACTACTGCACCAGCAGGTGACAGTGCTAAAAGAGCTGAAGATATTCTGAAACTCATTAGATCAAGACAAAGCAAATAAAAACCCTTTACCAAGTAGTCATTCTATTGACAGGGTGACTACTTGGTGCTAATATATACACATTATGACAAAACCATTTGATATATCAAAATTTAGAAAAAGTATTACAAAATCAATCCAAGGCTTAGGTTTAGGATTCAACGATCCCACAGATTGGATCAGTACAGGCAACTTTGCACTGAACTATCTTATTTCAGGAGACTTCAACAAGGGTATTCCACTAGGCAAAGTATCAGTCCTAGCAGGTGAATCTGGAGCAGGTAAATCTTATATTGCATCAGGTAATATTATTAAGAATGCTCAAGAACAAGGTATCTATGTGATACTGATTGACACAGAGAATGCACTGGACGAAAAATGGTTGCAGGCATTAAAAGTAGATACATCAGAAGATAAGTTGTTAAAACTTAACATGTCTATGATCGATGATGTAGCAAAGACTATGTCAGAGTTTATGAAAGGTTACAAGGAAGCACACGCAGACGACAAAGAAAATGCTCCAAAAGTATTATTTGTAATTGATTCGTTGGGCATGATGCTTACACCTACAGATGTAAATCAATTTGAAGCAGGAGACATGAAAGGTGACATGGGTAGAAAACCTAAAGCACTAACTTCATTGGTCCGTAACACTGTGAACATGTTTGGATCATATAATGTAGGGTTGATAGCAACCAATCACACATACGCATCTCAAGATATGTTTGATCCGGATGACAAGATATCAGGCGGACAAGGCTTCATCTATGCAAGTTCTATTGTGATTGCAATGAAGAAATTGAAATTAAAAGAGGACGAAGATGGCAACAAAGTAACTGACGTGAGAGGTATTAGAGCCGCTTGTAAAGTTATGAAAACTCGTTATGCCAAACCTTTTGAATCAGTACAGGTTAAGATTCCGTACGAGACTGGAATGAATCCATATAGCGGACTTGTAGAACTGTTTGAGAAAAAAGGTCTGTTGAAACAAACAGGTAATAGATTAAAATATGTAGACTCTAAAGGCAAAGAAATCGTAGAGTTCCGAAAAAATTGGACTGGAGATAAATTAGACATAGTTATGGCAGAATTCCATGACGTTGCTAACAAAAAACCAGTAGACGAAAAGGAAATTGAGAAAGATGGAGTCGATGAATAAAGAGCAAATAGAAGAAATTTGGATTACAGTTTCAAACTATCTGCCAGAGAGAATGAAAGTGGATTGTGCTGTGGACTATGTTAAAACACTGGTTGACATGGACGTTGATCCAGAGGTAATTAAATCGTCAGGTGAATTTGATGAAAAATTACAACAGGCCATAGAAGCAGTTCTAGCCGAAGATGAAGACGAAGAAACAGCTAACAAATACTACGAGGAAGAATGAGTTGGTACTCCACAGTAAGTTTAAGCATCGCTAAAATACCAGAGTGTATACAACACTATACTGTTGAGTTAGATCAAGCTAAAAAAGAAATTGGTATATGGGGCAATCTCGAAAAGAACAGTGCCGCAATGCCAGGACAAGTGGAACACCGTTTCAATCAATTACAAGAAATAGAAGCTATATTAGAATATCTCCACATAGAAAAGAGACGATTACGGTCTCAAGTATTTAAAAAATTTTTAGAGAACTACCAAAGAGCATTATCATCTAGAGATGTAGAGAAATATGTGGACGGCGAAGCAGATGTTGTTGACATGGAAAAAATTGTAAATGAATTTGCTCTACTACGAAATAAATGGCTAGGTATTCTAAAAGGATTAGATCAAAAGCAATGGCAACTTACCAACATCGTTAAATTGAGAGTAGCGGGGATGGAAGATGCGTCCATTAGATAGAAGAATCATACTCACAGATGTAGACGGTGTACTCCTGGAATGGGAAGAACATTTTGCCACTTGGATGGCTGGCAAAGGCTATAAACAAAAACCTGGCAAACAAAATCTTTACTCCATGGAAAAAAGATACGGGTTACACAAAAATGTTAAAGAATCACTTATAAAAGAATTTAACAACTCAGCATGGATGAGCAACCAAGATCCCATGACGGAATCTCAGACCTGGGTCAAACTGTTACACGCAGAAGGATGGACTTTTATCCCTATCACATCACAGACCACAGACAGACCCGCACAGGAGTTAAGGAAAACAAGGTTGCGAGAACTGTTTGGAGGTACTGTGTTTGAAAACTTTATTATTCTAGAAACCGGTGCTGACAAAGATTCTGCTCTAGCAGAGTTCCATGGCACGAATTTATGGTGGGTGGAAGATAAACCAGAGAATGCACTGCTGGGATTGGACTATGGATTACGGCCATTACTGGTGGATCACAGTTACAATCGTAGATTTAAACACAGAGAAATTACAAGAGTAAAGAACTGGAAACATATATACAAAGTAATCAACGGAAGAGTATAACATGAGCTTAAAAGTATATGTAGGATGGGATCCAAGAGAAGACATATCATATCAGGTATGCGAACATTCTATTAAACGCAGAGATCCTAATTCAGAAGTAGTTCCACTTAAACAAAAAGATATGCGAGCTGATGGTATGTATCGCAGAGACATTGATAAACAAGCCACAACAGAATTTACATTTACTCGTTTTTTTGTACCCTATCTAAATGATTATAAAGGATGGGCAGTGTTCTGTGACTGCGACTTTGTTTGGAAAGTTCCCACCACAGAACTAGAACAATACTGCGATGATTCTAAAGCAGTGGTATGTGTGCAACACGACTACACTCCCAAAGAAGGCGATATTAAAATGGACGGACAGGTACAGACTGTGTATCCAAGAAAAAATTGGTCATCAATGGTACTGTGGAATTGTGCTCATCCTAAAAATAAAATACTCACACCAGAATTGTTAAACAAAGAAACTCCGCAATTTTTACACAGATTTAGTTGGTTAGAAGACGAAGATATTGGATCTCTACCGCATGAATACAATTGGTTGGTGGGATGGTACAAAGAGCCCAAAGATGGTGCACCTAAAATTCTACACTACACAGAAGGCGGTCCGTGGTTTGATGGGTATAGAGATTGTGAGTATGCTGATGTGTGGAAAAAAGAAGTTATTAATCTTTTTTCGAGTTAAACTCGTTAATAATTTTTTACTAATTTAATTTAAGATATTATATTAACTTATCTTTCCACGTTTTTGGAGTATGCTCATTGATAATTTCTAGAGGTAAATGATATTGAAACTTTTTTGTGCCTCTGGTTCTAATGTATTCAGCAGTTTTTTTCACTGCTTGTCGCATATTAGTCGTGGTCTTGTAACCCAACAACTGCCTAGCTTTGTCTGACGAACAGGTTGCTAGTTTAACTTCTTTGGGTCTGTCTTTATGATGTATTGGATCTAGATTAATTCCTGTTTCGTTAGCACAGGCTTCTGCTAGTTCGTTTATGGTAACAGGTTCTTCGTCTGGACCAATGTTAACTGTTTCGCCTATTACATTGTCTTGGAAAGCCAGAGCATTCAAACAATACAGACAATCGTCAATATAACTGAAACATCTTTTTTGTTTGCCATCTCCGTAGATGATAGGCTGTTTGCCTTGTAGCATTCTATTCAACATGATAGACATCACGTTCCTAAATGGATCGTCGTATTTCTGTCTTGGCCCAACAATATTGTGTGGCACAGCAATAACATATTCTACTCCATGTGTCTCACACAAATTTCTTAGAACATCCTCCCCAGCTTTCTTTGCAATACCGTAAGGATCTTGCGGACGACATTCGTAGGTTTCTTGGTACGGCATTTCTTCATGATGTCCGTATCTTGCCATTGACGAGCAGTACACAATACGTTTAACTTTGTTTCGTATGGCCGCTGTAATGGTTGTAACAGATGCTTCAAAAATATTTCTTGTGACTAGCACTGGTGAAAAAACAGATAGTCCTTCGTATGCAGTGGCCGCACAATGATACACAATGTCACAGCCTTCCATTGCTTTGGTTAAATTTTCTAGATCACAGCAGTCTACTTGATGAAACTCTACATCCTGTGGTATATTATCTGTGTAGCCACCGATCATATTGTCATTACCCGCAACTGTGTGTCCACCAGCCAACATTAAATCAGCAAGATGTGAGCCTAAAAATCCGGCCACTCCTGTTATAAAAATTTTCATATACGAGTATTTACTATGTTCATATTATGCCTATATCTTTCATTATACCCACAGCAGTACCGTTGGCAAATTCTTGTGGTGTAAACTGTTGATAGGCCAGACTGTTCAACCAACGTGAAGGATCGGTATAAAAAGGATTTTCAATCTCTGACAGATCCGTTGATCCCATAACCTTAGCAAAACTTTTGTAATGACAGAAAACAGGCACTCCGTTCACTGCGGCTTCCACGGCACTGATGGAGCAACTGGTAACACATGCCCAGGCATTTTCCAAATCCTCTTCTATGGATATATTTGCTACGGACGGGCCAGATGTGCCATTGCCTCTGGGTTTTTTCCTTATTCGTATTGGCCTGTCTGTGTGTCTTTCAATATCTGTTATGGTGTTTACCAACCAATTAGTCTCATGTAGATAATTGTCCACCCCTGCCGAACTAGGACAGATTAAAATATACTCTCCTTTGTAATTAGGACGCTGTTTGATATCAATATTAAATCGTTTAAATCTATCTTCGGGGCAATCTTTTATGAACTGTGCGTGTATCCTGTTCTTACAAATACGCCAAAAATGATTGGTGTCTGTGAGGTCTGCATTGTTAAATCTTCCAAAATATGGAGTGTCTGTAAAATAATAATCCTGCTGTGCTAGTTCCAACTGGTGTATCAGTCGAGTGTTGTTGTTGACAAATCCCCAAAACATTGCAGGGGTGGTTGCTTCAGACGCACTGTTGTCTGCAACTGTTACTGCTTCTGGCCACGACTGTTTAATACCATCAAACACTCTCCAGCACTTGCTCTGTGGTTTATCTGTGGGTGCGTATATGGTTAACATAAAGTTTGAATATACTGTTATTTTATAGTATAATTATAAGAAATACAATAACAAAATAGAAAATGAACATAGCAGGCATACACACCACTAAACCACGAACACAGAGATATGTGGATGCATTTGTCAGAGGCACTCCTGGTCCTTATAAAATTTATGATTTTAAAACGATGCAGTCTTTACCAGAAGAGACTCTTGCATTCTATGGCATACTTGCAGGATCTGGAGAGGTATACAAATGGTGTGAGAAAGAAGGTAAAGATTTTTATTTTATGGATCATGGATATTTTGGCAATGCTCACGATGCTCCGCACTGGTTAAGGGTCACAAAGAACGGGCACACACAAACCACGTTAAAGAATGTCCCCACAGACAGATATGAAAAACATTTTAAAAGAGAACTTAAACCGTGGAATAAAACAGGAAAGGACATATTGTTTCTTCCCCCCACGATTGCTATCAGTAATTTTTTTAATGCCTCTGATTGGATTGCAGAGACTCTCCGAACATTATCAGCAGTCACGGATAGATTTGTGGACATCAGAGAAAAGCCGTATAATCCCAATATCTCCACAGACCAATATGGTGCAACAGTGAAAGTGGACAGACCCACCGAGCAGAAAGGTCCTATAGACTGGTCTCGATATCATGCTGTGATCACCTTTAACAGTAATACCATGATAGAAGCCCTGCACAATGGTGTACCTGTGTTTTGCGGCACTCAAGCCAGTGCGGCTCTGCCAATTTCAGAAACTGATTTTACAAAAATAGAAACGCCTAAATACGGAGACAGAATGGCACTGTTTGCAAGTTTAGCATACAGTAATTTTACTATGGCAGAAATGGCTAGCGGAACAGCATGGAGCATAATCAATGGCGGATAGGTTAAAACCAGAGAACCGGGAGATAGTAGAACGTATAAGATCGTTTGAGAAAGAGATATTTAAAAAACACAATTTCAAATTGTATAGAAACTACCATGTACCGGAGGCACTGGTAAAAAATTCTAAACGTGTGTTGAGTTTTGGGATAGGCCAAGATGCAAACTTTGAAAAATTAATATGTTTTGACAACAGAGAATTAGATGTTAGGATGTTTGATCCCACACCTAGCACAGTTAAAAACATAGATGCTATTCTAGCCAAAGGCGGATTTCGACAATTCAACGAGATACCTAATGCTAAAGAAGTCAGTAAAGAGATTGTAAAGGACAATATAACATTCAAACCTTATGCATACGCTCCGGTCAATGGTAAGATGAAATTCTACTATAAAACAGAGGATGGTGTTATAGACCCCGCAGATGCCGAGGGCAGTTTCTCACTAGTACCTGCTTTTGATAATCCTGATAACTTTGTAGAAGTTGAATGCAAGAATATTAAAACAATCATGGACGAGCTAGGATGGGATTCTATTGATATACTTAAAACTGATGTTGAAGGACTATGGTACGAAGTAGGAAAAGAAATAAAAGACCTCGATGTTAAGTTCTGGGTTACTGAAATTGAGCTAAACCTCGGTACAACATATGAACAAGCATTTAGTAAAGTAAGAGAACTTTGTGAACTACACAAAGACAAGTACAACATATATGTCAACAGGGAAAGATTAAAAGCAATGATGGAAATAACATTTTGCAGGAAAGACATCGATGAAAGTTGAAATATTTAGAAGAACAGTTAAAGATCGTAAGAGAGGCAACAGTTATGATTTGTTGTATCAGATGGCTAAAGGAATTAAGGTGGCGGGAGACGAGCCGGTTATAGTTAATGAAAATAGAACTGGCCCCACAGTAGAAGGCGAAATGGAGCCAACAGCACCTATAGCAGTGATGTTTGGTTATGGTGGTACAAATCAACGACATCATACCAAAGGAAGAAGATTGGAGTTAGTTGAAAGAGCCAAAGCCAAGGGCACACATGTTATAACATTTGACGGAGGATTATTGTCTAGTTTTGGCAATGTGTCCACATCACCCGATCACCATTTTAGAGTTGCATTGAATACTCCTATGAACAATGGAGATTTTTTGTCTGATAATTCGCCTTCGGATAGATGGGAAATGATGAGAAAACTTTTTAAAGTTAGAAATGAAGAATGGAGAGTATCCGATCCCGAAGATCCTATACTGTTTGTTTTACAACCTAAAGACAACTGGTCAATGAACGAGCTTGATCCCATTGAATGGTTTAATAATGTGTATAAAGTACTGAGACCGTTAACTAAAAGAAAATTTATTGTGCGGCCACACCCTAACAATGTAGATAATATATCGCAGAGGTTGCAAGAATTCCCTGCAGATGTGGAAGTGGCTATAGGACAAAAACATTTTGTAGGTGATGACAAAAAATTCTATAGATTCCATTTCCAAGAAGCCATTGCAAACTGTCATGCTGTGATCAGTCATAATTCCACAGCCACTACAGACAGTTGCGTAAGAGGCATACCTACCTTTTGTACGTCAGATCTTGCACTGTGTTGGTCTGTGGCAAACACAGATTTAACAAAAATTGAATCTCCAGAGTATCCAGACAGGACTCAATGGTTACATGACCTAGGATATAAAATGTGGAGTATTCGGGAAATTGAAGACGGCACCGTTTACAAAAGATTTAAATCAAAGCTAGGTCTTTAATGTGCGGCATATACGGAATAACACAAAACAACGAAAAGTTTATTCAGTCGTATATCAATGTATGTTCTCACAGAGGCCCAGACGGTCAAGGTATATGGTCAAATGATAAAATCACGCTAGGACATAATTTACTTTCTATCACAGATCATCCAGAGAATTCAAAACAACCGTGGATAACTCCTCGTGGTAATATATTAATTTATAACGGAGAGATATTTAATTACCCAGAGCTTGTAAAGAAGTACACAGACTTCTATCCTCGCACAACCTGTGACACAGAGATACTGGCGTGGGGACTGGATTATTACGGTGTTGATTTTATTGATCAAATTGATTCCATGCATGGCTTTGCTTATTATGATATTGATAAAAATGAATTAATTATATCTAGAGACCATGCAGGTATTAAACCTGTTTATTATGCAGAGATAGCGTGTGGACTTGTATTTGGATCAGAGATTAAAGGTATGTTAGATGTTGTACCTGGTAGTAGAAAAATTGATTCTATGGCGTTGGCCTGTTTATCATTAACAGGAATTAACGCTACTAAAAATACTTTTTTTTCTAATATAAAAAAAGTACTTGCAGGCGAAACACTTGTATACGATCTCTTTAATAAAAAAATTAAACATATAAAAAGAAACATTGTTGTACCAACATCAACTAATAACTTATCAGAAGAAGAATTTCGTTTTGAAGCAAATCAAACTGTAAAGATGTGTACTTTAGGTACAAGAAAAATAGGTGTATTTTTATCGGGCGGATTGGACAGCAGTTTAATAGCACACGAATTAAAAAAAATTACAGGAGAAGCTAACACATTCACTAATAGGATATACCCAGATGTTGTAGCCGGAGAAGACTTTAACGACGATGCTCGGTGTGCTTCCATACTAGCAACACACGAAGGATACAATCATAAAGAAGTTTTGTTTACTCCAGAAATGGTTATAAAACACTGGGATCAGTCTATTGAATATCTCGAAGAGCCGTTATCTAATCCATCTCTTACCATGTATTATTATACTAATAAAGTTCTTTCAGAAAACGGTATGGTGGTTACTATGGCTGGAGACATGGGAGACGAGTTGTTAGGGGGCTATCCGAGATACTATCAGTTAAAGAATGGAAAATTTGGAAATATTTCCACACACTCGGAGTTAATACGTGCATGGATGAAAAGAATTAAACGACCTATAACATTACAAAATAATCCAATTAGCATTAATGACATACACGAAGAATTGTGTAAATCGTATCCTGAAAATATTTTTAATGGTGAAGACATTACAAATTCATACATGGCGTTAGATTGTATTACCCAAGTACCTGAAGAGTTTTTAAACCGCAACGACAAATACGGCATGGCCCATTCCATGGAGGGCAGATTTCCGCTAACAACTAAAAGATTTATGAAATATTGTTTGGGTATACATTCAAATTATAAAATAGGTAATAATGCGGACCAAACAAAATTACCAACAAAGAAAGCATACAAAGGCAGGTTGCACGAGTGTATTCTTACAAAATCTAAAACTGGCTGGACTACACCTTTAGCATACTGGCTGTTTGATAATAAACACGAAGAGTTATTAAAAATATATCACAAATACAACAACGGAAAAATACTTAAAGCTAGTCCAAAAACAGCAAAAGCTATTGTCCCAGCCTGGATAAAAGGTGATTGGATTAAAAAATACCGTATGAGTTTTTAATTAAATACACACAACAAATTATTATGAACATAGACGTATTACAAAATATTAAACCAGAACACATTTTCAATGACCCGTATCCTCATATCTATATAGAGAATGCATTACCTGATGATGTATATGCCGAACTAGAGAAAGAATTTCCTGTAGAATTAATAAAAAATAATACAGAGTTATTAGAAGGCCACACTCACAGATACTTTGCTAATGATGTGCTTAATAAACCAAAATTTGAAGTTGCAAAAATATGGGAAGATTTTTTTAATTATCATACTAGTCAAGAATATTACAATAAGATTATTTCTATATTTCCTGATGCGTTTGCACCAACATTTAAAGATCGACAAACCAGTATCCGATGGTCGGGTGAGAACACCCCAATGGTTACTGATACACAGTTTGTCGTCCACCGTCCCCACGACACCACAACAAGAACTATACATCTAGACAATCCTATAGAAATATATGCCGGACTTTTCTATCTACGACAGCCAGAAGACAACAGCACAGGGGGAGAATTTTTAATTTACAAAACAAATCCCATTAAAACAGTGTATGAAAAATCAGGCAGAGAACTGTTGGCGGAAGAACCTAAAGAACTTGTAAAAACTATTCCATACAAAGCAAATTCTTTTGTGATGTTTGTTAACTCAAATAAGGCCGCACACGGAGTTTCTCCTAGGAGTAATGCCACACATGATCGATTGAGCATAAACATTATTGCTGAGGGTGTGCGAATAAAAGGTCAGCCAAACCCTCGAGTGTTTGGGGTGGATCAAGTTCCAAGAAAATAATGACAACACTAACAGTACTTACAACGTTCCCACCAAATAGATGGAATGTCTATGCCCAAAGAATGGTAGAAAGTTTTTTACAATATTGGCCCAAGGATGTAAAACTCTTTGTATATTATGAAAAACAAAAACCCGAATTACAAGATGAACGTTTGGTGTATATAGACATTGAAGCAGTCAATCCCGAGTTAGTAAAATTTAAAGAGCGTCATAAAAATGATCCAGTTGCCAATGGTGAGATTACAGAAATACCAGGTGGAGTAAGACGTGATCCTGCCGCGGGAAAAAACGACAAAGGCAAAGGCTCGTATCTATGGGACTCTGTTAGGTTTTCACACAAAACATTTGCTGTAGATCATGCAATTAAGAATGCCAACACCGATTATGTATTGTGGTTGGACGCAGACACTTACACATTTAAACCAATCACTAGAGAATTTGTTTGCGGCTTACTACCAATAGACAAACTCGTTAATTTTTTAGGCAGGGGTGACAAATATCCAGAGTGTGGATGGGTCTGTTATAATCTTACACATTCTAGCATTAAAAATTTTATGAAGGTGTGGACGGATATGTATATTACCGACTCTATCTTTAACGAGTTAGAATGGCACGACAGTTATTTGTTTTGGGAAGTATTAAAAAGAACCGCAGTCACAGACAGTGTGGATATCGGGAAAGGTGCGGGAGCAAGAGGACATCATGTTTTTATTAATAGTGTGTTAGGTGAATACATTGATCACATGAAAGGCAAAAGAAAAATAAAAGGCAAAAGTTCTAAATCTGATCTTAGAACCGAAAGAAATCAGGACTACTGGAAAAATGTTGAGAACTATGATCCTTTTAACGGAATAAAATTTGATCCTAAACAAGCAGAAGACATTGTTGGCAAAGTAGCTAAAGGTAAACAAGGCAATTAATGAAAATAGCACTGTTTCCAGAGTTTGGCAGTCTTAACTCACAGCCTGTGTTTGCGGCCTTGATAAAACATCTACAATCCAAAGGTGAAAAAATAATGATTAACAAGTATGACAATACCTGTGATGTAGCTGTGATATGGTCTGTGCTATGGCAAGGCAGAATGGCTGGCAATAAAAAAGTTTGGGATGACTTTCGTTCCCAAGGCAAACCTGTGGTAGTATTAGAAGTGGGAGGACTGCTGAGAAACACCACGTGGAAGATGGGCATCAATGGCATTAACCGAGACGCCGACTTTGCCAATCAATCCTATGATGATAAAAGATGGCCGTTGTTTAAATTAGAATTAAAACCGTGGCAGAAGACCGGAAATGTCATTGTGATATGCGGACAGCACCATACCAGCGAACAGTGGAAAGGATTGCCCCAACCTAAAAGCTGGTGCGAACAAAGAATTAAAGAAATAAGGAAGTACTGCGACAAACCCATAGTGATACGTCCTCATCCTAGGAATGTATTTGATTTTGACGAAACAAAATACCCTCACGTGAGAGTTAACCTTCCCAAGAAAGACTACAGCACATACGACGATACTGATTTTAAAAAAGTGCTACGTTCCACGTGGGCAGTGGTGAATCATTCCAGCAACCCGGCTATAGAATCAATATTAAACGGTATACCTGTGTTTGTATCAGAATCTAGTCTGTGCTATGATGTGGGCAATCACACACTGGCAGATATTGCACAACCAGCTCAGCCAAACAGAGTAAATTGGGCACACCGATTAGCCTACACAGAGTGGACCACAGAAGAGATTGGTATGGGGTTACCATGGAAGAGACTCAGAGAAAGACTGTTGGAGAAATATATCAAATGAAGACTGTAAATTTATCAAATACAAATGTCGTTGAACCCATAGAGTGGACACCGTACACAGGCGAAACTGTGATAGTAAAAACTATCATACGTGGAGGTAAGAAAATACAAGAAACAAAATATTTTGAGGACACAGTTAAAGCAGTGCCCAGGGGCAATGCATACTGCATAGGTAATGGCCCATCCAGAAAAGGATTCGATCTTACATCATTGACAGAGTCTGGACAAACCTATGGATGTAATGCTCTGTACAGAGACTTTGTTCCTGACTATCTGTTCAGTGTGGACGCACCAATGAGCAAAAAACTCAGCGAGGATAAAGTGTACGAAAAAAGTGTTTGTTACGCTCCAACGTTGGAGGTCAACAGAAACAAAGGACTAACACTGATCCCTCGTAATCCTCATTACACCAGCGGTAATCAGGCGATATGGACTGCCACTGTGCATGGCCATAAAAACATCTACCTGATAGGATATGATTTTCGAGAGTATGGTCCAGGGCAACTGAACAACATGTACCAGGACACAGAAAATTACGGAGAAAGAAACGGCGGTGATATTTTTGAAGCATGGTATTCTACCCTAAGACGAATAATCAAACAAAGACCGTACTGTAATTTTACGCTCGTGCATGACAATCCTCCTGAATATTTTAATCATATGCAGACAGGAACAGACCTAAAGAATACTTTTAAGATGACCTACGCGGAGTTTAATAACAAAGTCCTAGACCAAGCCGGTTAAATTTATTTCGCCAGCGATAGAAGTTTGCGTTGTGATTGGAATAGATGTCCCGGTCAATGGTCATTTGATGCAGATGAACCATTTCGTGTGCAAGAGTTTCGATAAAGTCTTTCCAGGTGTCGAAGCGTTTTCTTAATTCAATTTTAAATTCAATACCTTTATGAGGCAGTTGATCCACTGGCAATGCTCGCTTGTTAACAGCTTTAATTTTTCTTGCGTCCCATATGCAAAAACATTGTCCCAAACAATCTGTTAACTGACGGAGTTCCATGGGAGGCATGTGCAAACGATTTTCAAACAATCCTTTGTTTAATATGCGGAACCAACTCTGTGCCTGTGCTAGTGTGGGCCTGTAGTTCTTGATGCCAGCACGTTTTACCAATGCCTGCTTGACCTGATAGCGAACTTTCTTCACTGCTTTTACTGAGATTTTTCTTCGTTTCTTAAGTTTCATAAAGTATGCACATAACGGTGGTTGACAATATTACCATCTATGTTATACTGTAATTATCAAGAAACAGCTATGTCTAAAACTACACATAAATCAATCACCACAATAGAACAAGCAATACAGATTTTAGCGTATAACGAGCACTTTTGGAAAGATTTTAAAGCATTGCCTGCAGATCATAAAACCATGAACAGTCTAGCAGATGCTCCATATGCCTGGACTGAAAAACAGGGTCGGTTAGGATTATCACTGCTAAAGCGATATCACACACTGTATAAACAGTTTAATATTGATCTGTCTGACCTGCTACAAAATCCTGTTTATCAACAGCCATTCCGAGTGATTGAGAATGTTAAAACAGTAGAGCAATATCAGCATGCTGACGGCAGAGAGTTGATAGACATTAAATTTCCGTACAACGAAAAACTAATATCGTTGTTGAGAATTCTTAAAAATAAAAAAGCAGACAAGTTTGTACCGGCAACATACAACGGCGAATCTAAAAAATGGACCATGCAGTACACCGAGCTGACCTGTTACTATGCAACACTGATAGCTGTAAGATATAATTTTAAAATTGTGACCCCTCACATACTCAACGACTTTGAAGAAATTAAAAAAGAAAAATTAGCATATCGCCCCCCAGTAATCACACAAAAAAATAATAACATCATTATGGAGAATGCCAACGAGAGTTTAACAGAATGGTGGAACACCAATTATAAAAATAAAAATACACTGCATCAATTTGATGTGCTAAAAAATTTATCTATACCATCTTCAATACCACGTACAGTAACAGAAAAGAATACGTTAGCAGAACGAATTGCCACATCCATGCACACTAGTTTGTGGATTAATCGGCAACAGCATTCTCGAGTAGAATTCTTGCAAGCTCTGGAAGAGCTGGATGCATTTCCTGCTATGGTACCCATGAGTGGTATGTTGGAAAAATTTGAAGACATAGAAGAGTTTGAAAGATGGTATCAAGCATTTGAAGAAATGGGATACTCTCCTGAACAAATTGCTTGGGGAGTAACACTCGAAGACCCGCCAAGCATCAATAACAGTCACACAACCCATGAAGACATGTGGTATGCCGGGAACGGCGATTTTACATACGGCAAGGAATCGTCCATGGAGGAAAGAGAACTAATGCAAGAACGTTGGCGGGGGTTGGTTTTACAATCAAAATCATTCAAACACATAGACAAAAATACCAAACTAGTAATAATGAGAAACAAAATACCAAAAGGACTACTACAGTCAGACACACAACTGCGTTGTGGTTTTGCTCTGCAAGACACGCAATATTGGCCTATGCACACAGACTCACTGGCCAGGGTGGTTGATAGTCTTCCAAAAAGACTGTATTATGTTAGTAAGAAACCTGGTTTCTTAGAAACTAACATTGTACAAATATGAGCTCATGTCGACTGGTAATTAAAGACGAGGTAAATGTCAAGTTTGAAGACTTGTCGTTGGATCATCGTAAAAAATTACACAATAAATTTAAATTTGAAATACCTTATGCTCGTCATTTGCCTGCAGTAAAGTTGGGTAGATGGGACGGCAAGATCAGTTTCTTTGGACTGGGAGGAACCACGTATCTTGCTCTAGTGTCTCAGGTATTGCCCATACTGGAAGATGCAGGAGTATATGTGGAACTTGTAGACGAACGCACTCCACACAACTTTGAATTCAAACGGATAGACAAAGATCATATGTCAGATGTTAACTGGCCAGAGTCTCATCCAATGGCAGGACAACCTATTGAATTGCGAGACTATCAAGTAGAAACTATTAATAAATTTTTAGAACATCCTCAATGCATACAGGAGATTGCTACAGGAGCAGGTAAAACTATTATCACAGCCACGTTGTGCAAACTTGTTGAGGACTATGGAAGGACATTAACTATTGTTCCAAACAAAAGTCTTGTAACACAAACAGAGGAAGACTTTATTACTTGTAATCTCGATGTGGGAGTTTACTATGGTGATCGAAAAGAGCTAGGCAGACAGAACACCATTGCAACCTGGCAATCATTGAATGTGCTAGAGAAGAAAAGCAAGGACGAAGATTCAGAAGCATTTGCAGAAGCAATTAAAGATATCAATACAGTTATAATAGACGAAGTGCATATGGCCAAGGCAGATGTTTTGAAAAGAATGTTGACTGGACCATTTGCTCACTGTGGTATACGTTGGGGATTAACCGGTACGGTGCCCAAGGCAGATTTTGAATTCTTTGGGTTAAAATGTGCTATAGGTGAAGTGGTCAATCGTATTGCCGCTAAGGAATTACAAGACAAAGGAGTACTGGCACAATGCACAGTTAATATTCTACAAACTCAAGATCATCCTGCATTTAAAAATTATCAAGAAGAATTAAAATGGCTCACCACAGATGAAACAAGAATAGAATGGATTGCCGGCACTGCGGAAAATATTTCCACGTCTGGTAACACGTTAATTCTAGTAGACAGAATATCAGCTGGAGAAATGCTAGAAAAGAAATTAAAAGATTCAATTTTTATTTCAGGATCAACCAAAAACATAGACAGAAAGGAGCACTACGATGAAGTGTCTACTGCAACAAATAAAATTATTATTGCCACATATGGAGTTGCCAGTGTGGGTATTAATATTCCTCGTATTTTTAATCTTGTCCTAATAGAGCCCGGCAAGAGCTTTGTAAGAGTCATCCAGAGCATAGGAAGAGGTATTCGTAAAGCCGAAGACAAAGATTCTGTGCAAATATGGGATATAACCAGTTCGTGTAAATTTGCAAAAAGACATCTTACCGAGCGGAAAAAGTTTTACAAAGAGGCCAATTATCCGTATAATATAGATAAGATAAATTATGAAAATCCTTACAATAGAAAATAAAACATACAAGTTAGAAACAATACCTGAATATGTCGACGACAGTCTAAGATTTTCTGTGTTTGATAATTCTAATCCTACTGATCCAGACCACTTCTTTATACCGTTAATATTCCTCGAGAGCTTCAATGCTCCGGCGGCAGTGTTACAGATTGGCAATCGTAAAATTAAAATGCCACTGGATTGGAAAATGATCATCGGCGATGCCGAGCAGGGAGAGATGTACGTGTTACCTATTACCAGTTTAAACGATCGTGGCTTTGAAGCATTTATTTTTAATCCGTTAACAGGATCTAGACCCGAGTTTGAAGAAGTAGACATTGTAGATATCTACAACGAAGTAAAATGGTATTTTCCTAAACTCAAATCAGGACAGATACTGGCAGTGCCACTAGAGGATGGAGATAATCCGCAATGTGCTTATTTTGTTAAAGATATATCTCGTCAATCAGAAACCATAGATTGGAGTTCTGTATGGTAAGAAAAAATTGTGTAAAAATCAAAAAACCTGTGTTAGATTGTGACGGAGTAATGGTTATAATGGATCGTAATTATCTCGAGGAAGTAAACGAACACATTGAAGAAGTAAGCAAACACATTAAAATAAAAAAAATTCATAACAATGACACACACGTTTTACTCGAGTTTAATTCTCAAAAACATGTTACAATGTATAATTTAAAATATGGCCACTAAAAAAGACAACAGAAAATTCTTTGAATTAAGAAGCGGAATGAAGGCTGTGGATTTTCGTAATAAGGATTACTATGATCGTATTGACGACAAAGAACGAAGTCTATATTCTCCATACATGATTATGAGGTATGCTAGTTCTGTGTCTGGAGACAAGTTTTATCAAGAACACTATGTCGAGATGATCAACGAATGTGTGAACAAACATCTATTCACACTGTCCAGCAAACATAAAAAACTCTGTTGGTTGTTGACTGCTATGTGTGGATCACTGCAACAACAATTTCATCCATGGGTTAAACCAATGAAAAAAACAGCCAACAAGAGTATGCAAAAGTTATTGGATATTTTTCCATACATGAAAGAAGACGACGTCGAAACGTTGGATAAAATAATCACCGATGGAGAATTAGAAGAACTGTTAGAGGCACATGGACAACAGTCTTAAGACCTGTACGTACTGCGGCAAGAGTTTTCAAAAAGAACGTACCTTACAAGTCCATGTGTGCGAACCTAAAAGAAGACATCTACAAAAGAACGAGAAATGGGTACAAAATGGATTCATGGTATTCCAGCGATTTTATCAAGTACATCAAAATAACAGCAAACCAAAGACATACGATCAGTTCTGTGATTCGTCTTACTATAATGCATTTGTTAAGTTTGGTCGATTCATCATGCATATCCACCCACTGTATCCAGAAAAATACATAGAGTATGTGATACGATCACAAATCAAGTTGGATCATTGGGCCAGAGATGATTTATATGAGACTTATCTTATTGACACCTTAAAATCAGAACCGTTAGAATCTGCCATGCAACGATCTATTAAAACCATGATGGAATGGGCAGACGAGCAGAATGTGCAATGGTCAGATTATTTTCGATTGGTTAATACTACAAGAGCAGTGGCACACATACAGCAAGGCAGTATATCTCCATGGTTAATATTAGGATGTTCGGCAGGAAAAAAAATGTTAAACTCTTTTTCAGATGAACAATTACAAATGGTACAGAGATTTATTGATCCCACGTTCTGGAACAACAAGTTTAGAAACTATCCTGCAGATGTGTTGTTTGTACAAGAAACAGCCAAGGAGGCACACATTGAATAAAAAAGAAATAGACGACAGTTTAGAAATACAACCCGGCGACAGTGTGATTGTTATAAGAGCAGACGGTACTATAGGAAAAGTGATTATGCCTGAAGTTAAAAATGAATTAGACAAGACCCCAGGATATGACAAGGTAATTGAAGTATTAGAGTTATTCAATCCTGATGCTTCTGTTGAGCTGATACAAAAAACTAAAAAGAAATTAAACTAATGCTGAAGTTGAAAACCCCGCTTACTCTTAAAATTTATACAAAGAAACCCAACAAATGGATTTTGCTCGATACAGAAACTGGAGAAAAATACCAAGGAAGAAACAGTAAAATAAAATTCAAACAGTGGAAGAAAATTAACTAATGCCAGATGTAGATATAGATTTTTTTAACAGAGAACAAGCATTAAAATTGTTTAAGCACACTCCCGCGGCAATTATAAAGGAAGACGAATCTGAAAAACACAAAACTGGTGTGTACTTCCATTCTGCTCCGCAGGATCCAATCACAGGACATTGCAGTTTGGATTACAAGAAAGCAGAGGAGCGAGGCTATTTTAAAATTGATTGCCTTAATGTTAACATCTACAAAGATGTAACGTCAGAACAAGAGCTGGTTGAGCTGATGCTGACAGAACCTAATTGGGATTCGCTGAAAGACAAGAGCACAGTGGATCAACTTTTCCACATAAATGGTCATTATGATATTGTTTCAAAACTAGAACCTAGAACCATAGAACAACTTGCGGCAGTGCTGGCAATTATACGACCTGCCAAACGAGGACTGATGTATAAAGATTGGTCAGAAATATTACAAGACGTATGGGTACGTCCCACAGACGGCTCTTATTTTTTTAAAAAATCACACGCAGTGGCTTATGCTCAAGCAATTGTGGTACAAATGAATCTCATAGCAAAACAGAAAAACTGATAAATAGTTTTTTAGTGTACAACTCAAAAAACAACAACGCTAAAACTCCTCATCACATCACAGTAAATCTATCTTCGTCGCCTACTACCATGATGGATATTGAGATGATAAAAATATTTGAACAAAGTATTTCTGAAAATAACCCTTATCTTATACAGCTAGACAACACAGATTGGACAGACTGGATCAAACGGAGAAGGGAATATTGGGAACAGGAAAAAGGTGTGAGTATAACATATCACACATTAAGCAACAGTGTGTATGTTGTGCCTATGCAATAGGCCGGCGCATCAATTGGATAGTTCTTCTTTTAATACGTTTCTTGGCAATATCATCTAATCTTACTACAGGTCCATGCACTATCTGAATATCTTTCGTAGAAAGAGTCACCAGAGAAGTCTTAAAATATCGGAAGTCTTGCCTCAAGAAAATATTGATGGGTATTTTTCTGTTGGATTCCCACCACCAAGTCTCTCCTAATTTGAGGAATTGAGCCTTGTCTTGCGGTAGCATCAATCTGCCATAATCATAGAAACTGGTCACTTGATTGTCCTGGTTTTGTATTATACCCACAAATTCTAGATCACCCTTACGTATTAGGGACAGAAATGGGAATTTTTTACCTAGTGTTTCAAAAACTTCGTTCATATGTTTCCAATAAATACTGTTAAATATGTGCTATGCAAACAGTGTCAAGGTATTTACTTTCCAACATGGTAATAGCCTACATAAATGGTTATCACGGAAGGAACTCTAAGGTGTACGATCGACAGTTAAAAATATACAAAGGAGTGTCTAATCCTATCACATTTACGTTTAAAAATGAGGATCAAAAATCGCAATTTGTAGACTCTAAAACTTTTGAATTCAACCTAATAGACACAGAAACAAACAGATCTGTAATAACACGCAGTTTAACTGTTCTTGACGACGGTTCGAGTACATCGACCAAAGGACAGGCAAGTGTGACGCTTACAGAGGGGGATTTGTTGCAACTAGACGCTAAATTTTACAATTATAGTATCAGAGAAGTGTCCTCAGATGGCACACGCACAGTGACTTTTACCGACACTGCTTATAACTCTGCAGGCACAGCAGAAGTATTAACCGGAGGATATCCTCAGTTTACCAACAGCGAAAACATTACTAATTTTACCAGA
>TARA_R110000803_G_scaffold2697_9_pt1 | contig 20996 bp, 9 predicted proteins | sample TARA_R110000803 | Tara Oceans TARA_R110000803 (sample SAMEA4397772) | marine metagenome | biome: Polar Biome; feature: [SRF] surface water layer (ENVO:00010504); material: water (ENVO:00002006), including particulate matter (ENVO:01000060) such as... | depth 5 m | reverse complement strand
ATCTTTATTTTCCTCATTAAGAATAGCACCAAATGTTTCGGCAAACTCGTTTAATGGACTAGTGATATTAGCATCAGCTTTTTTCCAACCCTTACCTTCTTTTTCATTTATAAAAGTTTGAATTGCTTGACCTAAAGTAGGAATAGCATTAACTAATCCTATTAATCCATACATTTTAGTTACTCTTTCCCAGAATTTTTCTCTATCATCAAAATCATCATCTTTATCTGACTTTCCTAATAATAATAAAGCTATATTTCCTATTGCTAAAAAGTACATTGTACTTAAAGAAGCGTTAAGACCCAAAGCCCTAACATCTTTCATATCTGGAACTTTGTTTTGAGCAGTATCTTTAGAAATATTAGAAGCAGCAATATAAGTATTGTTAGCTAATTGTATCGGTGAACTTGTAAATGATGTAAATAATTTTGCTAAACCGTTTTTAGAAGATTGAATTCCTACCTTGTCTATACCTCTACGGCTTTGATTGGTTAAATTGTAATCATTAAAAACTCTTAGAGCATCTTCGTGAGAAAATCCTTGATTATCTACCAGCTCATCATACACGATAAGATAACCTATAATACCTCCTATATCTCCTACGTTGGTAAAGTATCCAAATGTTTGAGCAATTAATTTATAAGAAGCTCCATATTTTTTAATCATCTCAGGAGTTCCTTCTATTTCTCTTCCACTATATAAAGCATATATATTTCCCTCTGCCGCTTCTAAAGCTCTAGAATTAAGAGTAGCAGAAATTTTTCTCATTTTAGCTACACTACTTTTATAATTAGCAAAATATTTTACAGCTTTAGCATTAAATTCAGCAAACGTAATGGCTTCACTAGGAATTGAACTAAGAGCTTGAGCTAATAATTCTGGCACTTGCAAAATAACATTTCTGTTTTTTTCAAATATAGGGTCACCAGCTATTCTTTTTTTATACACACTATATTTACCAACAGTATATAAAGGATATGCCAATACATAAGAAGAAGCTTGTTTAGGAACTTGCATTAATTTTAATGAAAGATAATAGCTAGTCATTAGATTAACACCTCTAGAAATTATCATCGCTTTATCCACTCCTCTTGTTATTCCTTTAGGGTCAAGTTCTACATTAATATTATATACAACTGATTTTTTTAATCCAGTAAAATCTAATAATGCTTTTACTGAAGGTATACGAAGTACTTGTTCTAAAATTTTAGCAGGTTCAGCATAAGCTTCAAATCTTGAGGTTTGTTCTAAATAATTATCTAATACTTGAAAAAATCCTAAATTTAAAATCATTCTTAAATCTTCTTCATTTTTAGTTCTTTCAGAAAAACTGTCTGGTGCAAAGGCTTGAATAGTGGATAAAGGACTTTGTGGGTCTACACTTAAACTTTCGCCTTTACTAGGTCTCGTTGATGTTTCACCATCTTTATCTTTAACGCTCCTGCTTTCAGTAGCTTGAGGAAAATAATTTTCTTCATAAGGTAAGTTAACTCCAAATATTGTTCTATGAATATCATTAGCTTGTTCATATCCTACAGTATTAAGATAATCAATTACATTATCTACAAAACTTATCATTTCTTTTCCTATAAACTTCTCTATTTGAGTAATTACTTTATCATCAACACCATCACGTAAAAGTATTCTTCTTCCTCTAGGGTTTTGAGATAAAGCATACATTCTTAAAGCTTCATCAGTAGTAAATACAGACGTAGTTTCTCCGTCAAATCCCTGTTTGTTTATGTTTTTTAAAGTTATATTACCTTTAGTTTCTGCTAGTTGTTTTATATATTGATAAGCACTAACATTTCCAAAATCAGCACCCATTAAACGACCTAGAACATTTGGATATTTTTTCTTTTTATATATTTCGTTAGAAATATCAGACATTGCATTTTGTTTTCCTTGAAATATTTGATGATAAATTTCATTAGCATCAGTTAGTCTATAAAAGAATTCATCAGTAAAAAATTTTCCTTGTCTAGAGTCAAGTGAATTATAAAATAAATTTCCTGCAGCTAACATATCTTTTGTTTGTAGTTTTATTTCTCTTACAAAATCACTAAGTTTTTGTCCAGCCACAGTTTGAACATAAGATTTCATTGAGTTTATAAAACTATTTTTACCATTTGTATCAAACCCATCTAAAATCTGTTTTCTTCTTTGTTGAGATAAATTATCTGTATTAACTGGTGTTCCATCTGGAAGAAATAATTCTGGATTAGTTTTAGTTATTTGAGCATCAGCTTGTGTTTTTAACTTGTCTACTTCTTCTTTTCTTTTTGCCTGGTCTTCTGCATATTGTTCTCTACCTATAGCTCTTTGATTTTTTAAATCTTCAAATACTTGCTCTACTTCTTGTAAAGACATTGTAGGAAGACCTCCTAATATTGCAAAAGCATCTGCTCTAGCTACTAAATCTCTAGCAGCTTTGTTTGTTGGGTTAGAAATAGCAGCTCTAACAGTATCTTCTAAAGCTGATAACTCTATGATTTCATTAAAAAATACATCTACATCTCCAGTAATATAAGCGTCAATTAATTTTTTTGCAGCAATAAAAAATTCTTTTGTAGTAACGTCTATATCAGTTGACTTTCTAGTCTTATTAGATGTAGTTGTGCCAGTACGAGCATTGGTATCAATAAGTTTTTTTATTTTATCAATTACTTTGCTTTTAATTTTTTCATTTTGAGTATCAATTTCTTGAATTACACTCTCCACTTGTCTTAAATAATTCTTTTTATTTACTCCAGCAATTAATTTATTTAACTTAGTCATCACAGCTCTAGGAACCAAAAGTCCTTTAGGAAAATTAAGTTTTATATAATCATTAAGTTCGCTTTTAACTTTCTGAATACTTTTTTCAGTTTTTCTTCTAACTTGCAGTTTACTTCTTAACTCTCTTATTTCTTTTTGAACATCTTTATTTGCTGATATTCCTACCGACCTATCAAAAGCAATTACTAAATTATCTTGTATTTCTTGTGATTGAGATACAAACATAGGGTTAGATTCTAATGATTTTTTTGCAAACTCTCTAACTTCAGCAGGTGTTTTAGCTGCTGCAATTAATTTTGTATTAACAGGATATTTTCTTAATATTTGTTGAACTGTTAAACCTTTAGTTGCTGCAGGGTATTTTCTTTTAATTCTTTCAATATGTTTTTTTCTAACTTGTGTAGTAGTTCCTTTACCAATAAAATCTAAAACTTTATTAAAAGTTTCAGTAAATAAAGCTAATCCAATATTAGAACCACCTTTCATATCTCTAAAAGCTAAAGGCAATGTCTGACCCTCAATCATTTCAAATGCTAAAGCGTCATTAATTTGTTCAACACTAAAATTATTTCTACCTTTTAATACTTCACGTATTTGAGAATCTATAATCCCTAAATCTCTAGATTTTTTAACTATTACATCTATATCAGTTCCTTCAGGTACTTGTATTTCTTGTTGAGATAACGATGGTAATCTCATTTGACCATCTTGTTCTATTTCAACCCCTACATTTTCATCTATAACTTGTCCTCCTAATAACTCTCTAAGAGACATATTTACAAAATCTTCCAGAGACATTCCTTTAATGTCTTGAGCAAATGTTTTACTAGAAAACAAATCTTTAAGTTTCATAAATTGTTTCTTAACAAATGCCATAAGAAGGTCAAACCACTTTGCTAATTTATCTTTTACTGATTGAGACTGTTGAGCTCCTTCAGCTCTTCTTCTACCTTCATTAGCTATATATTCAACAAGAGCTTCTTCTCTTGCTTTTCTTCCTTCACCATATATTTTTACTTGTTTATCGTATTCTTCTTGTCCTTTTTCAGTAGATGTTATAAGCTGTAATCCTCTTTTGTAAAGAGAACTTCCTTTTTCTCCAGACCTTTTGCTTTTTAAATAATCAATAAACATATGACCAAATTCGTGCAATGGAAGAGTAAGTGTTTTATCATCTGGATTTAAATATATACTACCATCTCCTTTTGCTCCATAAGCAATATATCCATCTTTAGTTTGTCTTTTTACTACCCCTGGTTGATTTATGTTTTTTTCAAAAGCTTCTACATTATCAAACACTTTAACACCAGGAAATGCTTTACTTAATAATTCAACTAATTCTTTTCTTGTTTCTGGAGAAACTTCTTTTCCTTGTCTTGCTTCTCTTTTTAATTTTTCTCCTTTAAATAAATCTAATTTTCTTTTACCTCCTTCTTGAGCAATATGGTACCCAGTTACTTTTCCTGTAACTTCATCATTATTAGTTATTAAATCATATCCAAAAGTTTGTAATCCCTTTTTCAATGGACCTATATTTGAAATTGTATTAGGGAAAAATCCAGTTTTAGTGTCATAACCATAGTCTAGCAATAAGTTTTTTAAAGGTATACGTCTTTGACTTAAACTTACATCAGAACCTCCTTTTCTATCTCGTTTTACTTCAGACCATTCTTGTCTAGCCCAATCTGGAATTGCAGATGTTGCAGTAACATTTTTATTTAAAGTACCTTCATCTACTAATACAAACTCTCCGTTTTTTCTTTGACCCCAATTTCTTCTAGATGTAAAATCATTCCATAAAACATCGTAATTAAAGAAATCAGACAATCCCATTTCTTCCATTACTTCTTGTATTTCTCTACCTCTATCGTCAAAATCTTTTTGTGTAAACTTTTGCAGAGGTTTTAAATATTCTCTTACTGATTTATCATTTCGAGGTACATTTTCTACAACAATATAATCTGTTCCTACTTCATAAATTTCTGGGACCTTACCTCCTAACATATTTGCATCTCCATATCCGATAGATGAGTTTTGTTGCAGACCTCTAGGATTTTTAGCAATTTTAATTACTCTATCATTACCTATGTCATAGACATCTCTTGTTGTACCACCTGGAATTCTTTTATCTTTTATTGCACTTAAAGGAACTTTACTAAATGCCACTACATTGGTATTACTTGTTCGGTCATCAGTAAACAACTCACTAACATTTTTCTGGCTTAAAGAAACATTTCCTCTTTTAGCTTCTCTTTTAGCTTCAGCTATATCTTCTTTGTAAGAAGCAATTTCAGATTTAGCGTCTTCTCTTAAGTCAATTTTTTCATCTTTAGTAAGACCTGGTGCTTTTAATTCTTCTTTAAGTTGTTGTTTAACAGATAAAATCTCATTATTTAAATCTTCTAATGTTACACTTAAATCTTCTGCAGCAATTTGGTTTTCTTCTACCTCTGTTTGCATTTCAGAGGTATTGTCTACCTCTGTTTCTGTTTGATTTATTTCCGCCTCTTCAACAACATCTTCTCCTGCGTCTGCTATCTCTAAGCCACTTACAGCTTCTTCTATTACAGTTCCCTTAACATCAGTGAACTCTTTAGTTTCAAGATTGAAAAAAGGTTTATTAAATAGTTTATTAGAAAGTTGGCTTAACGCTTGTATGTCTTCATCTTCTGGATTAAAAACTTTATTAGTCGCTAAAGTATTTAAAGCTTGTTTAATCAAACCTATTTCTTTTCCAAATATAGTTGTAGAAGTTGGGGATATAGATAATTGATTTTGTAATCTTATCAACTCCATCATTGTAGTTTGAATAGGTAAATCTTTAGAATTAGTAACTTGCCCATCATTCATTTGCATTAAAGTCTTAGCTTCTCTTTTAGCTCCTATATTTTCCTGTATATCTTGAACAGTAGATGGTGATAGTAATTTTGTTTCTTGCATTGAATTTGCCCAATTACTTACCTGCTCACTATTACCAATTCTTTGAGAGTAATTAGCAGTACCTTGTTCTCCTGACATTCTTTCTCCAGCAATAATTCTTTCATTTTTTAAAGCAGTTACAAATCCATTCATAACCATATTGCTTGAATTACTTCCAAATGCACCAATTGCTTCAAGAGCTATGTCTTCTGCTTTAAATTCTTTATCGTTTAATAATTGATTATTTAATTGAGCTAAATATTCACCATAAGCTTCTCCTGCAGGGTCTACTACTGCTCTTTCCGCAGCTAATAAACCAAATTTTTTCCAACCAAAATCTCCTCTACCCACTAGAATTCTACCAGCCATTCTAGCTGTAAAATAATCTATTATAGCAATAGGTATACCTCTTGCTAAACCAACATCTCTTGCTTCTGTCCAAACATTATCATCTTGAACGGCTTTTAAAACACTTTCTGGACTAGCTATATCATATCCTTTTAATGTCATTGCTTCAAAAGCAGCATTAGTATATTCCATTGCAACTAAAGTTCCAGCCGCTCCTACTTGCATTCCTTGAACTAAACCTTTTACCCCAGCTATTGCTCTTGCTTGAGGAGGTCCTTTCATTAATGTGGCATCTATTGTACCTTTCATAAGACCTGCTCCTAAAACCATTTGTACACCATAAGGTAATATTTCAGAAAAAGAACCAGCCGATAAAGACAATCCCATATCTAAAGGGTTGTCCAATAATACATCTAAACTTTCTCTAAAACCTTTGCTTCTATTCCATTCTAACATTTCTACAGAAGTACCCCTGCTGGAAGTAGTTGATTCCATTAGTTTATCCGTAATATATTTTGCCGCTTCTTCTCGAGACATTCCTAATATATCTTCTGTTTCTGTAGGACTATCAGATACACCCATAGCTAAAATAACTTTACCAGCTTCTCCTCTTTTTCTACGAGTATTCCATTCATTAGAAACATTATTCCACATTCCTTTTAATACTTTTCCTTGAGCGGATTTAAGATTTTTAGAATCTAAATATGTTTTTGAAACAAAAAATTGGTCAGCAGCATATTTTTTATCCATATCTATCTGAGCTTTTGCTGCTACCATAAAATTTACTAAACTTATATCTTCTTCATTATAGTCTCCTTCAGAAATCATTAAAGGTAAATTACTTATTTTTTTACCAAATTTTTCTATAGCAAAATTATTTAAAACAACTTCTGACATCTGTGCTTGTTTATCTATATTATAAGCATCATCAATATATACTTGTCTTCGTTTAGCCGCTTCTATATCCCAGGATATGGTAGTAGCCACAAAATTTTCATCTTGTGTAATGTTGTATAGATTATCTCTTTGTTCATCTCTTTTTTTTCTGTAAGCTTGAATATCTGTTCTTAACTTTCCGTCTTCATCAAATAAATATGGGTAAAGTAATTTTTCTTCTTCAGTAACTTCTGGAACATTTCTATTTATAGGAGTAGCATCTCCTGTTTTTATAGCTAAATCTCCCATTGACATATCTATTTTTTTTAAATCGTCAATAAAAAAAACTTCATCTCTTGCTTTTTCATATTCATTAACAGCTTTAAATATTGAAGTATAATTATCTATTCCATTTCTTTTAAAAAATAGTTGTTTTTCTAAATCTACTGTATTAGCTTCTTTCCACAAACCTCCAGCAAAATCATCAGCTTGGTCTTTAGTATCAAAAGCATACAACTCTCCTCGTTCACGAGCTAAAGCAATCATTTCTTTAGTTTGTGTTTTTGGATTAAATTCAATCCAATCTTCTGAGTAAGTAGATTGAGCGTCAGGGTTTTTTGGAAATAACGAAGGTAAGGCATAATTAACTCCATCCATTTCTACTGTTGTCATTAATACAGAAGAATAATCTTTAGTGTCTGAATTCCATCTTGCTCCAGAACGTGATTCTTTTACTTTTAATGATTTAGCTATAACTTCATCATTAGGTGCAGGAGCGGCTGGATTTTGTCCATAGAATTCTAAAAAATTATCAAACTCATCTTGATTTTGTACAGCTCCATCTTTTAGTTTTATATTAAAAGTATTTAATCCGTTTGTAGAAACCACGGTAACAGATTCATTACCACTTCCTTTTACTGGCAAGTTCATAGTTTTTAAATCTCCAGTCAACGCATCTTTTAAAAGTGCTACGTTTGGATTATCTAAAACAAAACCATATTTTCCTATATTATCTTTAAGGCTTTTGTAAATATTTTGTGGAGAATAGTCTATGTTTTTTTTATCGGCAAAAAAATCTGGTGAAGTTATTAAATCTCCATAATTATCATAAGAATAACTGTTAGTCATATCTAACGGCTGTTCTCCTCTGTAGTCCTTATATTCTTTTGAGCCTTTTTTTATTAAAGGTACTTCTTCTCCAGTTGCTATATTAATATAAACACCTTTTGAATTTTTTTTAACTTCTGGAAATTTTTCTTCTTTTTTTTTTTTTCGTCTGGAAAGTATGATTGGTAACTTTTTTTTAACCAGTCTAGAGCACCAGTTAAAGGGCTTGACTCTGGTTTTTTTTCTTTTTCTTCAACTAACTCAAACATTTCTGCAAACTGATTAACATCTGTAAAAGAATTTTGGTCAACTAACTCAAACAACTCTTCTGGAGAAGCATCTTTATACATATCTACAAAACCTTCCGCATTTGAAAAATTATCTTTTTCTATAACAAAATCATTATATATATCGTTAAGTGTTGTAATATTTTTTAATTCGTCCTCCATATTTATTTATTAGCGTTGAAATGTTTTAATGCTTCTTTTTGTAGCAGTTGTGCTTTTCTTATAGAAATTGTATCACCACTATCTTTATAAGCTTTATAAATAGCATCTATTGTTGGTGCTGTATTAAAGTCATATCCTAATATTTCTCCAGGCTGCATAGTTGAAATAATAGGTTCAATATTAATTGTAGAGTTTTCTTGTTGTTTACCCATACCATCATTCCATTCTATATCAGATGAAATTTCTTGCTTTTTTTGTAAGCCATTTAAAATAGATTCTTGCTTTCTATACATTTCTCCTCCTAAAGCTTTTTGTAAATTTCTAGGAGTAATTGTATTACCTTCATTAATAGCATTGTATATTTCTCTAACTACTGCATTAGTTGTAGAAGGAGATTCTGAGTCTAAAAATACTGGAGCAGTCATAACCTCTGGTAAATAAATTTCAAAAAGTTTACCATCCATACTTGGAACACCTGTTTCGCTTAAATTCCTAATAGTTATACCTTTCATTTTTAACGCTTTATCAGGGTTAGTCTGTCTAGTAAAAATTTCATTTACAGCAAAAACTGTAGCGTCTGTTTCGTCAGATATTTGAGTAATATTTTGAGCGTTATTAAGATAATTATTTAAACTGTATGGTGCCTTATCTGGGTCACTATTTGGTATTGTTAAACTAGAATATGGTATATCGACTTGTTCTTCATTTGAAGTTTTATAATTTACAAATTCTCCTCCTTGACCTGTTGTTCTTTCTTGGCTAAGAATATTCGTCATTGCTTCCCCACCTAATCTTTCACTTATTTGATAGTAACTAGCTCCTATAAATGATTCTCCTGCATTTAAAAAATCTTTGTTATCACCAGCCATAGATATTGACAGAGTTGAAGATGCTTTAGTATTTGGGTCAAAATAAGTCATTTTTAAATTACCATCATCCATATTAATAGCGGTAATATCCACCATATCTTTATCTTGACGAGACCTTAACATAAGATTTTTCTTAGCTGCATCAAATTGTTCTATATTTTTTGCATTTTTTAATGCCATCCAATTGTTTGTGTTATCAGCTATACTTAAAGTTTTTTGTCGATATTCAGAACCTTCTTTGTCAAATCCTGTTGATGCTGGAGCAGTAGTTTTTCTAGGTATTTTTAATTCTAATTGAGCATTCATATACTCAAGAGCTTGTTCTTGTAAGTACTGACCTTGTTTACTATCTAAATCAATATTGTAATTACCTGCCGAGTCTGGAGTAAGATATATGGCATTTTTATTATTTGCTTTTTTTACATCATCTGTAAATTCCCAAGGAGTTGGAACTCCGTCTGTACCTCCTTTAGGAGCCATTTGTGCGTAATCAGCTAAAACACTAGCTACATTTCTAGGGTCATTTAAATAAGATTTTAATTTACCATTTACCGCTTTTTGAAAATCAGGCATCCTTCTAACGTCATCTTTTATAGAACCATCTGGCATATTTGTTTGATATGATGGAGCCAATGTTTTGTATGTATCATCTATAGCTTTTGTTAAATCAAACTTATCTATCTCTTGACCCATCCATCCTAGCATAGTACTAACTTGAGTAAAGTCTGCTGTATTGTCAGACATAACTCTTATTGTTTTTCCATCAACTACTTTATCTACTAATTTTCCTTGACTAACCTTCATTGTTGTAGGGTCAATAAAAGCAGCGTTATCTCTAAAGTCTGCAAATGATTGAATTTTTCCAGCGTTCCAAACGTCTTGAGCTGCCTGACCACCTATGTCTGTAGCCTCTTTCATACGTTTTTCTTGATTCTGTAAGTAAGTATTATATTTTTTAGTAATTGCAACAATTTGTGCAGTACCATTAGTTAGATTTTGTGTTAATGTAGTAAATTGTTTTCTACTCATATTACCAGCATCTAATTGACGCTTTAACATTAAGTTGTAATTTGACGCATTATTTACATAATCTAAAATATAATCACTTGACTCTCTGTCTCCACCCTCTGGAGAGTTTTGTAATGTAGTTGCTAGTTCTTGAGTAGCCAAAGCATCAGCCGCTTCATTTTCTTCTTTAGTCTTTCTTTGTTCATTTAACAAATCAGTAAACCCTGTAGCAACTGCTCCCCAGTTTACATTAGTTTCTTTTTCTCTTTGAGCGTATCCTATATATGTTTTAGCCATTCTTATTTTTATGTGTTAATCCTCAGTAGCAACATATCCATTATCTTTGCTCATTAATCCTGTGTTGTTTAATCTTCTTAGAGCTCTTTTTTGTTGTCTTAAAAATTTATTAAAATCTTTTACTCCAGAATCTCCTAAAGATGTTTGTATAAAATCTTGACCTGCAATCATACCTCCCACTTGCGGTTCTCCCTCAGTATTTATAGATGGTCTATTAATTATGTCATTGACTTGTGAAAAATCTAAATCTTTAAATAAAGCACCTTGGTCTGTTGCTTGAAATGATGTAAAAGCATCATTTAGTGCAGTTGGTCCTGTAAAACCAGATTTAGTTAAATTATTCGCATCTAACATAAACGGAACATCTCCTCCTCCTGCAGCTTTTGCTTCTTTAAGACCTCCAGATAATGCTACTCCTGCTTTAGCAGTATCTAATATTCCTTGCATTCCTTGAGCTTGTAACATATTTGCTGATTGTTCTGCTCTACCAGCCGCAATTTGAGCTCCTTTAACTTCTTCTAAATCTAACTGAACACCAATATCTCTTAAACGAGAATCTTCTTGAGCAACTAATCCTTCTAATTTTTTCTGCTCATCACCCATTCTAGAAGTTTGTTGTTGTTGTGCTTTTTGTTGTGCCGCTAAAACTCTACCAGCAACTGCTGCCGCTCCTCTTTCGCTTTCAGCTCCTGCTGCTGTAGCCTGAGCTCCTGCAGATAATAATGCTTCTCTTTCTAAAACATATTTTTCTTTGTTAATAGATAAATTTTCGTAAAAATTTGTTCCTAGTTTTTCTCGTGCTTTTATTAATGCTTGTTCGGCATCATTTTCTGCTTCAGATGCTGCTCTTCTTTGTTTCCCTGCATTTACAAAATTTAAAGCAGTACTACCTGCGGTTAAAGCTATGCTTGTAATTAATAATGCTACTGCTGACATAATTCTTTATTTTTGTTTAATACTTCTTTAGGCAATTCTAAATATTTATTTACATATATATCTAGCTCTGCTTCTTTAACAGTTGTTGCATTGGTTTTATTAACGCAACACCATCTACTATCTTTATGTACATAAAAAACTCTTTGTGTACCTATTTGTGTAAACACCTTATACGGTGCTTTTATTCTTTTTAATTCACCTTCGTCAGTTATAAAAGAAACTTCGCCTTCTAATAAAAAAGAAGGGTGTTGTTTTTTATGAATTAAACTAACAATAAAAACACCCTTTGGCATAAACAACTCTCTTGTATACAAACCACCTTCAAAATGATGCTCTAAAGGAGCTACTTCTTTTAAACCTTTAGATTGTTCTTCTCCAACATTATGAGTTAAACAACCATTTACTTTTTTTAATTCATCTTGAAATATTTCTAGTTTCTCCCACAAAAGTCCAGGACTTTTAGATATACCAGTTAATATTTTAGATGCAACTAAATTTTCTTTATTACTCATTTACTTAAATAAGAACAAAGATACTAATTTTAAGGGAAACTTTTCATAACGTCTGAATCAACAGCAAAGAGTTCTACAGCAAGTGAATTTGGATTTTCAACTAGACCATTAGTTAAGGTGAATTCACCATAATGACCCAGTATACCATTAGATTCAGCTATTTGATTTTTTATGTATAATATATACACTTCGGTACCTGTTGCTGGTAATGCCGTAGCACTATTATTTATAGTAATATTATTAATATTATTTGCCGCATCATAATTTACAGAAGATACTGGACCTGCTTCAATAGGGGTATATGGGTCTGTGACTGGATTAGGTATTATAGCATAATAAACTGTATCTCCTTCATTAATCATACTTCCTAAATCTACAGCCATATCAAATGTTAAAACACAAACTCCAGTTCCTACACCAGTACGTACAGTTTGCCCACCAACACCTTGAACTGAACGTAAAGGAAATTCACCACTAATAGGATTAGCAGGATTACTTCTTAAATACGCAAACCATTCTCCTTCTTTTTGTACAAAATATGAATACGATATAGAGCCTGTATCTTGTAGGTCAGATTTTAAAGTAGCCGACCAAGCAGAGTCAGATTGGATACCTATGGTTTTAAATAGTTTATTTTCCAAAGGTGATTGATTAAAGACACTTGTAATAGTAGAGCTAAAAGTACTACCATAAAAAGTGTTTCTGAGAGCGGTACTTGAATTATGTTGCCATAATTTACCTTGATAAAAAGTATATAAATAACCATTCATCCCTTTAATTTGCTCTGGAATAAATGAATAAAATGAAGGAAACCCTTTTGAAGTTTCGCTATAAGTTACAGTTTGATTAGTAAATGCCATATATTATTATTTTAAGGTGTACATCCAAATGTTGCAGTTATACAACTTTCATCATTAAGTAATATTGCTTGTTCTCCCCCACTAGTAGGGTCATTAACTCCAGTTAACACCCATCCAGCGGAACCAAAAAGTCTATCACCATAACCAGGGGATGTAGCATCAGTATTTACAGCAGTAGAAGTTCCATTAGCATTAGCATATACTCTTGTTCCAATTGACCATCCACCACTTGGAGTGGATATTGAAAATACTTCCCCTCCATTATCTGTTGCTCCACCACAAGCCGCAGAAGATGAACCATATGTTTGTGTAACATCTGCATCTGTACTTACTAAACTTGTAACACAAGAAACTGTAAAATTACTTGACAGATAATCAGTACTTGTAAGTAAATTGTAAATTTTAACATCTAAATAATTTATAGATGCACTCATTTTAGGCACAACCAATGTACAAGTTAACGGTTGTGTAGCAGTTGTTTTTATTTGACCAGTTCCTACTTGTACGTTTTCTGTTTGATTTGGAACTTCTTCATATTGATATAAAGTGTTTGCTTCATAAATTGGGTAATTACCAATTGCTGGAGGTATTCCAGAACTAGTTTGTCCCAAATAAACTGGTGTAGAATTACTATTTGGACTTACATCTCCAAATGCTGATGATGTCCATTTATTATAAACAACACCATTATAAGTAACTCTTATTCCTTTAGGCATTTCCCAAGGAAACCAAGTTATAATAACCGCTCCTGTAGTAACGGCAAAATTAGTTCTAGATTTAAATATTGCTGGAACGGCTGTTTGGTAATTTAAAGTTTGTGCTGATTGTGTCCCACAAGAAACACCACAACCACAAACTGTTATGTCTGGTTGTAATACTCCTAGTTTTTGTAATCTTACATAAACGCTATCACTATAATATCCATCTGCTGAAGGAGTTGTTCTATTAATGTCATCAAAAACAACTGTAGAACTAGATAAGGTTGCACCATCTAAAAAATATGTTGTTGCTACATTTGTACAACAAGCAGCAAATCTATCTGCTATTAAATTAGCAGTTTCTACCTGATAACTTAATTGCGTTGCTATTCTACCTCTATAATCCCATATTAAATACAAATAAGTAAAGTTATTTACTCTAGCAAATTGACCTCTATATTGTACTCCAGCAACAACTTCTTCTGTATTAGTAACTGTTGATGCAGCTAATAATGCTGAAATGTCAGTTGGTGTATTTTGATATAAAGTATTACTTTCTAAATACTTAAACTGGTCCTGTGGAAGAGTAAAAACAAAATTAGCTGGACTTCTTTTAAATGATTGAATAGTTACATAACCATTATTTGGTGGAAAACCACCTAGCCCTGTTTGCCCTGATGTTAAATTATATTGAGAAACTACATTCCCACTTCCTTCAGCAAAATCAACAAACGTTGAAGTTGTTGGTGAAGAAAAAGTTGGGTTTGTATAAAAAGGTGCCACTGGTTGAGGGTCGCCAAATGTATTCCAATAAAACTCATTAAAGTTAGAATCTAAATTTTCATCTGGATTAGTAATACAGACTTGCACTAAAGTTAATGGATTAGAAACAGGACAAGCTTGATTAATAACCCAACTAGCATTTCCTGCAGTTTGTGTAACAGTTATAGTTACTTTATTTATTGAAGGTACATCTCTAATAACTGTTATAAATCCAGTTGTGCTTACCGCACCACTAGATACTGAAGCAGCATTTCCTGCACTATCAATCCAACTAGCTACAAATGTTGTAGTACTACCAGAATTTAAACCTACAGTATAATTAAATCGAGCATTACCAGATTCATTATTTAAATTATAACAAAACGTTTGAACAGTTCCTGCCTCTACAACAAATTCTATTGAAGTACCACAGGCATAACAAACTTCTTCTTGTGGTAATAAAGTTCCATTTACACTTAAAACATATTCATTCATATAAGGGTCAAATCCTCCTATTTTTTGAGTTAAAGAAGATTCAATAAATAAATCTCTAAAATATCCTCTCATTCCAAATTCTGAAATAATGGACATTTGTTCATTTTGAGCAGCACTTCCTTTTAACTGAATAATAGCTCCTCTTTTTACGTCTGTAAAAAATTTATCTGCTCCCCATTCACTATAGCTTTCTGGATTATTACTTATACCATAATCTTCTACCCTTGTGATTTGCGTTCCTAAAACTTCTGGAACAGATGTTAATGCACTTCCTCCTGCCGCATCTGATAATAAATTCTTACCACTTAATACATAAGATATTTTATCCTCTTGCAAACATAATATATCATTTCTTCTTCCAGATAAAACCTCTATAGGACCAAATGATTCTTCAAGTTGTTTAAAGTTAACAAGACCTAAATTAAATTCATTTAATTTATTAATGTTAGATTCATCATTATATATACCACTATATGTTATGTCTGCAGTTCTATGAGTTCTTTTGTAAATTTGTTCTGTAGCTCCATAAACTCTATTACCTAAATTCATACTTTTACCAACAATAGAATCTCTAATTTTATAACTTTCTACTCCATTACCAAAAGTAAAACAATTACCAAAATTTAAATTAATTATAGCGTCTTGTGTAGCAGTTTGATTTTGGTCTGTAGATGCAGCTCCACTCATATGAAACCCTCCTGTTATTGGATAGTTATCTTGACCTTCATAAAAAACTCCTGGTGAAGAATCTAAAGGTTCTGACTCAAATACTAAAGAAGATTCGCTTTTAATTATTTGTACACTCATTGATACAGATGACCTTCTTCTTTCATTTCTACCACAATTTCTTCCTCCTTCAACTACACACATTAGTGCATTTTCTTGTGAGGTACTGTTTTTTCCAAACCCCATATAAAAATCTTTAGGTGTTTGAGTACCGAAAGTTGACCTAGTATTTTGTGCTGTTTGACATATGGTATTACCAGATGTAGTTAATGCTGTTGTAAAAGTAAGAGTTCCATTTGCACCAGAATCACCTACATCCCAAGAACCTGTGTTTAATAAAGATTCAATTCCATCACCTATAAACCAATCATACGTATTAGCATAATTTTGTCTTGACACTAAACCTTGCAAATCTAAAGTGTATATAACCCTTTCACAACTATTATTTCCGTCTCCAGGTCCTTTTCTTTGAAACTTCATATACCAATTTATAATACTACCAGCAGGTATTGTAACATCAGTATAAACACCTGCATCATCAACATCTGACAAAAGATAGTGACCTCTAGGCACATCACTTGTCGTGCCAGTTTGAGAGCCTCCTTTACTAGGGTTTTCTTCACTAGTACAATTGCTTAACAATCCGCTTGTTCCAGGATTAAAAATTGTGCTAGTATCTGAATTTACTGCCCAGTTTAATGGAGAAACAGCCATATAAGCTCCTGCTGGTAACTTAACATCAGGGATAGTAATAAAATCTGCTATCTGAACTTCTTTCTCTAAAACAGTTGTATATACACAATTATTACTTATTCCAAATGAATCACGTTTTACAATTAATCTATCACCTTTTTCAATCTTCTGAGCATTTTCTCCTTCTAATAAACACCACACTCTTGTTGAGTTAGGGTCATTAAAAAATAAATTTACAAATATTGTATTGTAAGTATCTCTATCTGGCTGAACAACAAATTTATATCTAGTTGCCCAAGAAGGTGGTTTCATTGAAATAGGAATAGTTGCTTTTATTTTATTTTGATTTCCTGATTCACCACAAGCAACTGCAATAGTATTTTGAGGACTTACTATAGGAGTTGAACTTCTATTAAATTCATCCATATAAACTATAGCAGTTTCATAGTTTCTATTACTATGTAAACTTAATGGACTACCAATATCTTTATAAGTTGCTGAAGCTAAATTAATTTGATAATATTCAAAAACAACTTGTGTAGCTGCAGCAGCACCATTAACTGGACAAGTATCTGTATATGCTACTGCCATTAATGTTAATCCAATAAAATTAGCATTAGATGAGTCAGTTCTTATTCCTAAAACTGCAAATGACGTATCAAAAACTGCAGTATTTCCAGTACAAAACTCATCTTTTGTTCCGCTCCAACATTTTGATAAAGTACCTCCACTTGCACCTGATTGTGATGATGGTACAGAGCAATTAAACGCATCACTTCTTGATATTCCAGTTAAACAATTTGCAATTGTTTTTATATTAGTAGGAGAGCCTATATATTGAACAAACTCACTACTTGTTGCTAAATCAAATGCACTTGTGTAATCTCTTGCTAAATTAAAATCTATAGTTAAATCTGTAGCTGGAGTAGTACTTGTAGGAGGTGTAAACGCACCACTAATATTTCCACCATAAGAATTATGAATAAACTGAATATCCATTGTCACTTGACCTCCTGATTTTAAACTTAAAGGAGTTCCTGTAGATGAACCATCAACTGTTAGGTAAAACCCCATTTGTCCATTAGAAACTGTAACATTGACTAAAGAGCCAGATGTGCAATCCATTGATATAGTAGAGTTTGATATTGTTGTTGATAAGTTATACTCATTAATATCTGTTGAAACTAAAGATGTTTCATAATTAAAAATAATATCTCTGCCAGTTGAATCTTTTAAATCATATCCTTCATAATAATTTCCATACATTAATCTATTGCCCATTGTAGTTTGAGCTTTAGATAATAAAGGAACATTATCATATAATCTTAATATTTCTGAATCAGCCAGAATAGTAAATATTTTACTATTATCAAACAGTATAGTTTCGTTATTATTATTTCCTAATCCTAAATCTGATTTATTAAAAGACTCAATTACTTTTACCGTAGGATTATCAGCTTCTTTAAAAAGAATTTGAATTTCTGTTACTAAACTACTACCTGTATTATAAGTTACTTCTACTGCATTATACTCATTAACCATTCCTTCATTAACCCCACTTTCTAATGATAAATTAAAATTTTTAGGAGAAAACGATGGATTAGTAAATTGTGATGTTGCTGAATATTCATTGTTAGAATATTTATATCTGTAAGCAAAACATATAAATCTTTCTTCTAAATATGTATCGTCTTTAGCAATGGTTATTAATTGTAAAGACGGAGCTTCTAGTGGTGGTTTTTTAATAACTAATATTTCTTCAGCAGTAAACTGGTCTATATTAGAAATTGGGTCTGAGTAATCTTTATTTAAATCTATAAATCGTGGAGGATTTAAGTTATCTGTAAAAAATAAAAGATTGTCAATTTTATTAATTCCATTTATTAAATAAGTGTCATTAAAATTTAACGTAGTATTTACACCTCCCCCATCATCTGCACTAATTACGTGATAAGTAATAACTTTACTTAAAACGTTATAAGAAAGAATCATATCTATTTTATTGGTGAGACCAACACCTGTAGCGTCAGCGTGTATAAACCAATATAAAGTTTCATTAGCACTATCAGCATATGCTCCTAAAGTTTTAAAACTATAAGTATTACCATCAGTATACAATGGTGTTACTAAAAGTTCGTTTCCTTTAGCGTTTTCTACTGAACCTATTTCTGAATTTTCTGTGGAACCTAGTCTAACATTTTGACCATCAATGTATTCGCCTTGAGGAACTAATCGTTCATCAACGCTTTTATTCATTCGTCCTTGTATAAAGTTTCTTAAAGTTTTAGCCATATTATTTTATCCACTTATCTTTTCCTCTCATATTCATTAATAATCTTCCAGGATGAATATTACTCATTCTAATTTTAGCGTTTCTTAATAAAGCACTTTTATTTTTTTTAGCTCTTGCTACAATATATTCTTGAACTCCTAGCTTACTATTTAAAATAGCGTATTGTATAAAAGCATATACATAGTCTTCAAATAATTTATTTACTGTAACTTCTGTATCGATACCACCCTCCATACCATCAGATACATATTCTAATATACATAATTGGTCTTTCATATTTGAACTAAAAGTAATTACTCCACTTTTTTTATCAATATTAAATGTTGGATTAGCATTAGCCGTTTCTGTATTTAAACCATACATACCTCTTCCAATTGAAAAATCAAAATACCAACCTCCATTAAAATTATAACCCATAAGTCCATCAAACATAGCTCCCTGGTTCATATACATTGTTCTAGCTGTTCCTCTTATTCTATCAAAATCTAATTCTGAAAATTCTGGTCTTAAAATATTTCCTTGTTGGTCAAATAATATGTTTGAACTTTGGTCTTGTAAATAAGCTGATGCAGTATTAATTTGAATGTTTTCAGTTAAAGGTCTAAGTATACCATCTTTAAATAATGATATTCTTACCCAGTTCACATAATCTTGCGGTAAAATAAATCTTAATTCAGTTCCTACATTTAGCTCTAAAGCTTTGATTTCTTTAAAAGCATCATAGTTTAATTCTTGAATAGCACGTTTAGCGTGAAATAGTATTTTATATCTTTCTTCATTATTTACTAAAGAATGATTTCCATCATACATTAATAAAAAGTTATTTACTATTTCTGCAAGTGATACAAATTGATAAGAACCCCAATTAGCATCTGCTGGTGCATTACCGTCATTTTCGTAATATTGATAGTCGTTTAAGTATGCCATTATTGTTCTGAATTATTTTCTAGTTGGTCTTGTGTATTTGCAAATTGCACAACAGCTTGTTCTCTAATTGAAACACCTGCATATCCTAATATTTTTGTTACTAAATCTGGCTCGTAATCTGCTGACAATTCAAAATCTTGATAAGAAGAAGATGTTGGATTAAATACAGGTGCACCACCTGCAAGTAATGTATTATATGTCCATACAGGAGGTAAAGGATACCTTATGTATTGTGCTTGTAATTGATTTGCAGCATTAATAGTAGAAGGAAATACGGTTAATACAGAACCTTCCGTTGTGTAAGCAGGGTATATTGTTGTTGGTGCAGTTAGATTGGAAGTGTTTAATAAAGTTATTTTATTATGACTTACTCTTTCTGCCTCTCCAGTATATGTTGTACCTGCTGCATCAAAACATAATATTTTATTTATTAAATAAAAATCTGCTGGTAAAGTATAAGTGTTGTTAGCTATATTAGCTAATACTGCTGTAGTAGAAAATAAATCTATTACCTCTACAATACCTTTAGATATATTTGCATATCCAGTCCCAGACTGTCTAGCGTTTTCTTTAATTATTTGATAATTATATTCGTAGAATAAATCTTCGAATAAATCTAATTGAGCTTGTTTAGCATATAAATTAAAATCATTAGGAGATATATATCCATAGTTATTTTTATTTAAAATTGCTAAGACTGTATTTCTTACTGAGTTAATCATTTGTAAACATTTGTACAAAGATAAACAAAAAAAAAGAGGCTTAAATAATTAAACCTCTTCTTAGTTGTTAAAAAAAATTATTTACTAGATTGTTGTAATCGCAACACTTGTAATTACTGAACCACCTGGTAAAGTAACCTGCATATCAGCATTAGTCCATCCTGTTGAAGCTGCCTTAAACATTGCTGCTTGTATAGCTTGAGCTGATTCAACTCCAGCACCTAAATCAGTTCCTGTTAATGCATACTTATGAGTTCCGTTAAGCATAAAAATGTTAACGTTAGTAGCAGAAGTTTGAACAACAGTAGCAATACTGCTTAATAGTACGTATTGGTATTTACCACCAATTAAAAAAGATATATATTTCATATCAAAAAATTTTTTAGTTATTAAGGAATATTCCTTGCTGCAAAGATAAAACAAAAAAAGAACACTTTTTAAGGTGTTCTTCTTTAGTTAGTAAAGTTTAATTTATTAAACTACTACTGCCGCTATGTCAGTAACATAAATCCTTGGAGGCAATACAACTGGTTCTGCACCACCTGCAGCCGTTATAGCTCTTAACTGTGCGTTTTGAATTGATTTAACAATTCCGCTTTGTAATACAGGAACTGTATCGTGTGTAAGAGTTATCTTAGTGTTTCCACTCATAAATATATCAGTAGTTAAAGCAGATGCTGGATTAACAAACATTATTCCATCTACTGGAATAAATCTTGGC
>TARA_R110000803_G_scaffold78075_2_pt1 | contig 21066 bp, 23 predicted proteins | sample TARA_R110000803 | Tara Oceans TARA_R110000803 (sample SAMEA4397772) | marine metagenome | biome: Polar Biome; feature: [SRF] surface water layer (ENVO:00010504); material: water (ENVO:00002006), including particulate matter (ENVO:01000060) such as... | depth 5 m | reverse complement strand
AGCAATGCCCGAAGCTTAAAGACGGCAACTAAATTATTTATTATGAAGAAGTTCATTTTATTACTGGCAATCTTAACTGTTTGCTTTACAACACAATCTTTTGAGGAAGTAAAAAGTCCACAAAACACACTTGTTTGCACGTTATACCCCATTGGAGGAGTTACGTACACGATTGAAATTGATATGTACCAACAATATTGGTATATGGGTTCTAATGGAAGTTCAATGGCAATGAGTCAAGGACAAGCTGTGGAGCATTGTAGAGAATTCTCAGTAGTAGATTAATTTTAAGGGATTACGGTGATGCCCTGCGTAAAGCAAAGTTCACCATTGTACTAAATATTAGTGCTTGTTATATTAAATCAGAAAAGCCCTTGGATAATTACTTCCGAGGGCCTTTCAAAGTAAAAGCTTCATATGTACAAATTTTTGACTACGGTTTATTCCGCAGTGCGAATATAGAAAAAATTTATAAAATCAATAATTATGGCAGATAAACAAATTACGATTACAAAGAAAGCAGTAGAACATTACAATATAAGAGGGCCACACGGTACTTGGGCTGCAATTACTATCGATGCAGACGGGAATGCTGGAAGGATTCAGATAGCATCCGACTATGGAGATTGGCAAAACTATTGGGGATCTTGCGGAGAGTCTTTTAAAAAGTTCCTTCAAGGATTAAACTTGGATTATGTAGCAGGAAAATTTGGAGCTAACAAACATTTCGACCTCAACGCAACTATAGCATCTTTAAAGGAAAATATGAAAGAATATAGCCCGGATAAAAAGTTGAAGGGGGAATTAGAGGAGGAATTAAACAGACTTTTAAGTTCTTACGACAAAGAGGAATTTGTAAGAACGATGTATGATTGTGATAATATTATGAGGATGGAGAACCACTGTCCAAATATGATTAACGGAATAGAGCCAGGATTCCTTAATTTTTGGAATAAGATGTGGCCTGCTTTCCTAGAAGAATTAAAATCTGAGATATAATTATGGCAGAAACTAAGAAATATTACACACCAGAGATTGAAGAGTTCCACTTTGGGTTTGAATGTGAAATTATGAGCTCCTATGGGTGGCAAAAAGGAGTGTGGCCTAAAGTATTACAAGAGGAAACCCTGAACAATTTTGATAAGGACATCGTAAAGCAAACCAATACCTCAACTTTCAGGGTAAAGTGTTTGGATAGAGAGGATATTGAGAGCATGGGATTTGAATTACAGTACCCGGACCTCGCTTCATCCTCCTTTATAAATAAGGGGATCTATGAGGCTGGAGCTTGTTCGATTGGACTCAGAGGAGATAATTTGGTAGGCATCACTATTTTTCACCATCCAAATGCCTCAACTCTTGTTTTTATTATCAAGAACAAATCGGAACTAAAGACAATTTTAAAACAACTTGGAGTAACACAACAACACCAAGGAGAGTAAAAAATAATACAAAACAGTATTTTGTAGCACAAAATAATACTATCTTTGACTTATTAGACATGAGGGGTACCTCTTCAATTTTTTAAAGGTTAGGTTGAAGATTTAAGTCTGCTATTGGGGCAATGTCGCCCCTCATGTTTTTTTTAACTAAAATAAAGTATATGAAACAGCGAAAAAGTATTTCTATCGATAAAAAGCTTACCGAAAAGGTCCGGAAAGAAGCCCAAAAACAAAAACGGACTTTTAGTGGCATGGTAGGATTCATGCTTGACGATTATTTGGAGAGGCAAAAACTCCCTAAAAAATAAGGGCAAGAGTCGGAAACGCCATAGATGTGGGAGTAACTAACTGGGAAGTAGTAGGCATTTTGCTGACTCTTACGTGCTAAAATCTATTAAGTTCCGACTCTTCTATTTACTCTAACGAAAACACCAATGCAAGCCTTCAAAGTAGTTTTATCTAGTACCGAGGAATTTTACCCCACCTTCAAATCTTGGAGCAAGAGTAAAAATTTTCCTGTTATGGCGTTGGATAATTTAGGCAAAGAGATCTTCGTTTGTTATTGGTTCGATAAAATACCTATTTATTGTTGCACACTCTTTCACACTGACTCAGCAATGGCTCTTGTTGGATTCCCATTGGCTAATACCAAGGTCCCGTATATTCTTCGTAGGAGGGGATTACCTTTTCTCTTTAAGGAAATGAGTCGTATACTAAGGGAGCACGGCTATACGAAAATATGGACCACTTCTGGCACTCCAGCTATTATGGAGGTGTTGGAAGCAGAGGACTACCTCAACGCAGACCCGAATGTAAACGTTTATATCAAAATCTTATGAGAGAACCAAAATATAAAACAGGAGATAAAGTGAAGGTAATTAACTACGGCAGCCTTTTTTGGGAGAGCAAGGACACATTACAGCTCCCGACAGGTTTTCCGTCGTTTCCTGTTTATAAAGAAGATGAAAATTTTAGGTGTGTAGATATAGCTCCCGAGTTAGTGGGTAAGAGAGGAATCATTGAAAAAGTGACCATGACACAAGGGGTTCCCCAATACTCCCTAACCGGGATTAAAGGTAAATGTTCTTGGTATAATGAAGACCAGTTAAAACGCCTATCCTTTTGGGATAAAATTAAAACGAATTTAAAATTATAATTATGTTTGAAATAACTTTAGAAATAGTACAAAGTGCAATAATTATCCTATTACTTTGGGCAGTGATACGATTATCCAAGCAAGTCTTATTCCTGCAGAAATGGGTCCTTTACACGGATAAGCAGGAGGCGATAAGAGAGTTAGCCACTAAGAATGCTGAGAGGCAAAAAAAGGCCTTGTGTCTTGGTTGGAAGCCAGACCCACAATCTGCTCCAGTTACAGTATGTAGGTATTGCAGGAGAACAAAAGAGGAACATTAAGAGCAAATGAAGGCTTGGGAAAAATGGCTATCTTGAACAATAATTTAAAACTATATATATCATGGCAACAGATCCAAAAAAGAAGAAAAAACAGACTCCTTCACGCAAAGCAACACCAAAAAGATTGCCCATCGGTGGTTTACGAGGTGGACACGAAAAAGTAACTCAGAGAATGAAGGACAGAGAGGCAAAGGGCGCTATTAGGCAAGGCAACACCAAGAAGACGGGCAGATAATTATGGTATATGTATTTGGTTTCTTAGGACTATGTTTCGCATGGTTCGCCTACATTATATTGAAATATCTTAGAGAATGAACATTCAAAAAAGGTGGCAGCTAAAAGTAGCTAGAGAAGCAATGGAGTTTAGGAAGAATAATCCCAAGCTCCCCCCGGACTTTAAAAAAATCAAAGGCATAGCAGATCCAAAAATATTTGGGTAACCTCAGCCTTTTCATCCCATTTGTTTTTTCCTTACTTTTGTTATAAATCTTAAATCTATAAAATATGGGAGTTGGTGCTGCAGCTATTGGTGGAATTGGTGCGATAGCTAAGACCGTTATGGGAGCTAAACAAGCTAGACAAGCAAGAGAAGCTATCGAAAATTATCAGCGACAAGACCTTACCAACGCTTATAGTAGCCTTAGTGTAAGTACTCTTGGAGCAGACCTAGCAACGGAGGAACTTGCTAGAGCTACCGCCACAGGAGTCCAAGCATTACAGCAGGGAGGCTCCAGAGCCCTCATTGGTGGAATGGGAGGAGTCTTAGGACAAAATATTGCACAATCCAGACAAATTGGTGCCGGCCTTGACGCTCAACAAAAAGATATTGATAAGCTCAGGGCACAAGACGACCAACGAATTCGTCAGATGATGGAGAGAAGAGAGGAGCAAGACCTCGCTGGACTTGGGCAGCAGCTCATGGTCGGACAACAAAATAAATTTAGTGGTATAGGAGACCTTACGAAAATGGCAGGAGCCTTTGGAGGACTTATGGGAGGACTAACTCCCCAAGTTGATGGCCTAGGAGATTTTGCCCAAGGAGCTGTGATGAGTGACCCACTTGCAGGAATGACGGGAACACTCATGCCCGGATAATAACTACAAATTAAACACCTATGCCAGGAAAGGGAAATTATACCGCATTTCAAAAACTAAAGCCCATAACAACCGACTTTGGGGACCTTGTAGAAAAGCCTGTTGAGGCTATGAAAGCGAGGGATGCAGCAGAGTTAGCGGAAGACACTGCGAAAAAAGAAAAACTTGCCAAGCAATTTGGGATAGATTACGCTGGATTGGTAGATGTAGTGACAAAAACTAAGTCTATCGACGAGGCGTATGCCAGAGGGATCAACTCAGCTAGAGACTCTATGGGGCAAATCTACAAGGATATTGAGAAAACTCCTTCATTGGCTAACGATGTAAAGTCTCAAATCAAACTCCAGAACCTTAAAAACTACTCCAAGAACCTTAAACTGGTTTCGGACCGTTATACAGAATATGCGACCAGAGTGAGCACGGGAATGGGGGACGGTACCCTGTCGAATTGGAATAGTGATGTGCTCTCGGACCTCGATAGTATTTTCACTCAGGCTAATTTAGATGTGAAGGTAGACCCGGAGACAGGATTACCTATTGCTGTAACTGCAGTATTGGATAAAAATGGTCAACCTACTGGAGAACTAAGAGAGATTAATTTGGTTGAAGTGTTAGACGGAAGAGGCCTTACCAATACGGTTGCAACTTTTGATTTCCAAGCGAGCGTATCTGAGATAGGGGCGAGTGCTGGAAAAGACCTCCAAAAAACAGTTAATGGGTTCTCCCATATTGTAAGACAAGATTTTGAGGATGCAGAGGAAGGGGTTCGTAACATGGTGCATGAAGTCCTCGGAAATGAGATTAACCCCTCAGCTATAGCCAAATCAATTTGGTCCGATGCAATGGGTAAAGACCCAAAAAAGTTAACTACTGTAGACATGAAATCTATTGAGGATTTCTATGTCAAGTCAATCGAAGTATTCTACGACGAGAAACACCAAAAAACTACTGATTTCAGTGCTCAAAGAGATTACACAAAGGATAAAGAAGCTAAAGAGAAAGAAGCAGCCGGTGGATTACAACTCAGAACTGATGAAGACGGAACTCCTACCAAAGAGAACCTTGTTGGAGTTAGTGGCGATCTCCAAGGTCCGGCCTTACAATATACCCTTCCGAGAAAAGGAAAAGATGGTAAGAAAAAAGATTTCATCATTGGAATCAAGGGGCAGAACCAAAAAATAACGGATCTATATCTTACTGACGGGGGTAAAATAGCCTACGAGGTGACCAATTATACAAAAGCTGGCAAGCCCACGGATTACGAAACTATGCAAGCAGCTTTGGCAGGAGGTACGGCAGATGTTAAGGATTTTACTTCGTCCTCTTCAACAGAAGGAGGTCTCAACACAACCGAGTTAAACGAGATTGCCAGAAACCTTGATTTAAAAGATGCAGGAGAATTGAAAAAAGAGCTTGAAAGAGTACGGGACGAGAAAATGGGCTCTGGATTGAAAGAGGAAAAAACCAAGACCAATACCAGTACAGACGATATAGACACCAGTAAATACGAATAATCCATGGACGAAGAAGCGTTACAAGATGCCTACACCCTGTTTACAGGAAACGGATATAGTAAGTCGATCGACGAATTTAAGAATTTGGTAAGTACTAATCCAAAGGCTTTAAAAGACGCACACACCCTATTTGCAAAAAAGGGCTATAAGGGAGACGAAAAAGCATTTGCTACTCTCATTGGAGCCAATGGAGAAGAAAAGGGAAGTTCAAATATCCTTGGGCCAGGAGTACAAATGGATGCTAGTAAAAAAAAAGTTTCGGGCGATTCTACGGACTCGCTATTGGCTTCGGAAACTACTCCATCCTCATTGGATGGAAAGAAGGACGAAAATACTTCGGAGCTTATAGAAGCTGAGGACCCAGTAAAGCTTAGGGACTTACCCGAGCAACTTGTGGACCTACCTATTGCCGACCTTTATGACCAATACAAGGCTGCAGGGAAAATCACTTCAAGACAAGAAAAAAATATTGAGGCTGAGGTTGAGCGCCAAATAAAAGGAGACCGTAAATGGTATGAGACTTTTAGTGCCTTCACTCAGGGGATGCTTACTACTGGAATGGCTATCCCATTGTATAAATTTGATACAGAGGAGCAGTTATTAGAGCAGCAAGGCGAGAAAAACAGAACAAATTTCCTGTCCGCACTGCCAGAGGAAAAGGTTCAAGAGCTCAATGCTTTTGCAGTCCGAGGGGCTACTACACTTCCCATGGAATCTGTGAATATCATGGCTGAAAATACAATCTTAGAGGAGCAGTCTAAGAAGTTAGTCAATAACATCAAAAAAGCCGAAGAAATCTTTGAGGACTATAAAGGAAAAAATGAGCCGATACCTCCAGCCGGTATAGAGGACTATAAAAAAATGTTTGCCGAGCTCCAGGACATTGCAACTATCTACAATCAAAATGTTGATCTACTTGAAAATAACAACGAGGCAATAGGAAGTTTTACCGAGGAATTAGAATCCCTAAAGAAGAATTACGGGGGTCTGGACTACTACGTAGAGGTCCTGCGACTTGCAGGAGCCGGAATGGTGGGAGGTGTTATGGAATTTGGGACTCAAAGTGCCAAGATGGGTGCTCTAGGACCTCAGAACATATCTTACGGTTATGGTTGGGAGAAATCTAACAAAGAATATCGAGAAGAGGTAGAGAGACAACGATCTTTTATCAAACCTCAAATGTCTGTAGGTGATATTGAAAGCCCCCGTGGTTTTGGAAAATGGCTCCTTGAACAAACTGCAGCCCAACTACCTGTTATCGTCACTTTGGCAGCAGGAGGGGGTGCCATAGGACTTACTGCCCTTGGAGCCTCAGCAGGGGGAGGAAAAATGGGAGAACTCAAAGATGAGGGAGGGTATAACGATGTCGAGATATACTTGGCTGGTTTAGGAGTGGGAGCCTTTGAAGTACTTTCAGAGAGAGTCTCTTTAGGAATCCTATCCAAAGGTAAGCGCACCCTTAAAACCACGCTTTCGAGTACCAGTAGGAGTCAACTTAAAATGGGAGTCAAGGATTTCGTAACAGAAACGACTAAGGATGCTATTTCGGAAGGTGGTTTTGAGTATGTCAACCAAGTTGCTCAAAACGCTTTGGACATCCTATACTTGGGTAAGTCTGATGTACACTTCTTCGATGAAACTTTGGATGCTTTGGCCTCTGGAACTGCTATGGGTTGGGGAATGAGCGCAACGCCTTCCTTAATAGGTATGGGGGCTAAGGCTTTTATGCCTCCAGCAACTTCGGATAAAATTTTAGTAGACTCTAAAAAAGTAGGAGAGATTTTGGAAACCTTGGAGACTAAAAAAGAAACTTTGGATGAGGGCACCAAGAAACTACTCAAAAAAGAGGTCAAAAGGCTACTCAAAGGAATTAATAAGGAAATGAGACGGGCTTATGAGGACCTCACCAATTTAGAGAAGCCTCAAATTAAGGCACTTATTGACATTGATAAAAAAGCTAATTCTCTCATTGCTCAGGCTAAAAAAATTCATAAGAGTGATATGTCTGCAGACCTCAAAAAAGATTTGTTGGAAGGTCTCCAGAAAGATGCCGATAAGCTATCGGAAAAGAAAACGGAACTTTTAGAGCAGGCCAAGAAAGCTAAAAAGGTAGTTCCAGAAGTTGTCACGAAAGAGAAAAAGACGGTAGAGGACTTGGAGGCATTGCCAGATAGAGGGCTTAAATTAAAGGACCAAGCTGCCAAGCTGCTTCAAAAGGAATTTGAGGATGCTGGACAAAAGGAATTTGAAATTACAGATGAGCAGATTACTAAAAAAGCCTTGGAGTTATTTGAGGCAGAAACGCCTACAAAGGTCACTCCCACGGAAGTTACTCCAAAAGAAACCCCAAAAATAGAGGGAGAGGAAATTCAGACACCAAAAGGGGATCTTGCGGATAACGTCTATACAACCAATGATGGGGAGTCTTTCAAGATTGATATATTCGATGCGGAGAATGGACAGGTAGATTCTTTTGCAGACAGAAAGCGTACAGATAGACTTGCTTTGGCAATACGAGATGAGAACGGGGATATGTTAGCTGATGCAACTTTTTGGCAAAATGAAGATGGAACTTGGTTTTCAAATCTTGTAAATGTAAGCAAACCTCTTAGGAGAAAAGGTATTGCTACTGCTTTGTATAAGTTTGCACAAGCGCAAGGACTGAAAATAGTTCCTTCTGAAAAGCAAACCAAGTCGGGTAAAAAGCTCTCAGAGTCACTTTATAAAAAAGGGGAAGTTGAGCCTGTTAAGAAGCCTCCAGGAAAGAAAGCCCCTTTGAAAACCGAGGATGTAGAAAATGAAATATCAGTAACACAAGCTGACGGAGGTTTTAAATTTGTTTCGGGAAATAGGGAAGGTGCGAATGATTTAAGGTTACAAGCTAATAATGTGGAAAACCGTGACCAAAAATTAGAAGAGTTTAAAAAAGAGGGTATTGTTGTTTTTGAAATAACCAAAAGAGAAAAGACTTTTATAGTTGCCCAAGTAGGTTATAGTGCGTTTGGAGGAAGAACAGGCTCTTCTATGGCATCAATAGAAAAAACGGGCAAATTGCCTGATAATATACAAGATATTTTGACTTTAAAAGCTGGACAGCAGTGGTTAAACAGTCCACGTTTTATGATGAATGATGCTGCAAGTTCTAGCGAAAAAAGATTAGGAGAAGAGGTAAAACCAAAAATAGAATCCGCAGTAGAATCCTTACTAGGTAAAAAACCTGCAGGAAAGAAAGTCCCTTTAAAAACCAAGGAAGGTAAGTCTCCTAACGAACAAAAAGTATATTCTAAGGAGGATGCCACTACTTCTATTGTCCTCAAAAACAAAAGAAAAGATTGGAAAGGAGTAAATGACGGGGAAGTTTATGCAGTTAAGTTGGAAGACGGAACATGGATAGCTACCTCTGGCGCAAACACTAGCACATCGGGAATGTCATCCCCCCTTATGGCTCTGGAGAGAGATATATTCCCCACCGAAGCGGAAGCTATTTTAAACGAGGTAGAAAGGCTGAAAGGTTGGGCTGAAAAATTAAGCAACGAAGGGACTGAGGGGGCATCAAAAAAGAGGCTTATTAAGTGGATAGATGAGGTTATCGAAAAGTATAAAGGAAAAAAGCCTACTGTTACTAAAGAACTGACAGAAGAAAAAACTTTATCTGAATTTACTGCCGGAGATTACATTTTAAATAAAGCTACTAATAAAGTGTATGAAGTTCTTGGTAAATCTACTCTAAAAGCTAAATTAAGGCCACTTAATACAAGTTATCAAGAGCTACATGAACTAACTAGCGGAGGCTTTATCTTAAATCCAGTTAAGAAAACTGAGAAGGAGATAACAACCCAAATATTTAAAAGACCAGAAGTAGACAAGGGAAAACTATTGTCTCAAAATAAAGTGACCATAGAAGGAGGAGAGGCCTCGCAAGATGTATATGAGAATGTGACGGTACAAAAAATGAAGTCTGATGATGGTTCCACTATTGAAAGGACCCTCGATAAAGAAGGAAAAGTAATTGGCACTCCGAAAGTTAGGTTGTCAATGTCCACTAAAGAGGCAAATACGTTTTTTAAAGGGAGGGATTCTTTTAAGCTTACGGAAAAGGAAATAACTGATTTTTTTAATTCTAAATTCCCTCCTACGGCCTTAAAGAAAAAAGGATATGTCGAAAAAACTCCTGCTGAGAAGGCTAAAATTATCAAAAAAACATACAAAGGGCAATACGCAAATTCAAAAATAGTCCCGGGGCACTTTACCATGCTATTAAGCGCTGCATTTGGATTAAAGGCTTTTGGACCTATAAAAGGGGATGCGAGATCAACGGCTGTTCACAAGGCTATGAAGGAGGCAAATACCTATGGTCAAGCTCTCGAACTATTGGGCGTAGACCCCGATGCCAAACCCTCAAAAGAGGCAGACGTAAAATTAGTCGAGGGGCGTAATCAAATGGTCCCTTCTGTTGCAGCAGATGGACGTTCTCTTGGATTTAACATTGCAAAAGAAGATGCTGACAAGGATATAAAGACTCATGAAGGTTTAAGGGACCTCACTAAAGAATATCCAGAACTTGTAGGGATAACCGATAAAACATTGTCAAAGGCTACTGCTGAACAGTTGTATTTACTGAGTCAAATGGCTCACCCAACGGACTTTGGATTCACTGTTCATCGGTCAAAAGTTATGGATGAGTGGAGAAAACGAGGAGAACAAGTTTTTAAAGAGCTTGGTTTTCCAACGGACCCCAACTACCCTTATAAGAACGTACACACTCAAAAAACCATTTCTCCTTTAAAGACACCATTGGACGGAAATAATTGGTGGTCTGTAGCTGAACACCAGTTGCCGATATCTAATATTGCTCAGGAAATTAAAAGCCAAAAAAAGTTTATTAAGGACTTGGAGAACGAGCTCGCCCAATTACCTAAGAAAGACAAAAAGAGGGGAAGTATTGAATATAAAATTGGAAGCGCCTTCCAATCTCTCGGAGTTTTGGCGGATTATCAAGGAGAAGTGGCATCCAAAGAGGGGCCTAAACCATCTCCAACGGCAGCAACCAAGCCAGATACCAAACCCTCAAAAGCTGTTACTAAGGGGTTAGAGGACATAAAAAAGAGCTCGGGGCAATTGTCTGGACGGATTGAGCAGAAGGGTAAGGAGGTATGGGTAGTGCACCAAGACGGAATAAAGAGAAAAATTTTCACAGGAACCACTGTTAAGGAGGCCAACGATGCGATTGACAATCATTTTAGAGATGCTGTATCGGATTCTTTGACCAGTTTACCCCTAGATTCTGTGGGGCCGAAGAAAGGAAAACTTCAAAAAGGAGAAAAAATACCCGTAGAGTCAAAAACGGATGTTAAGGATATAGCGTATGAAGATGTCACGCACGATCGGGTAGAAGAGCTCGTCAGTGAGCGAATCGAACACGCCAAAAGGAAACCTATCAAGAAGACAAAGAAACTCTCGCAAATTGTAGCAGATGTTTCCAAGGCTTTGGGGGCTACTTTGATTTATGGAGGCACAAAAGGAGGTCGAACTGTCGGTACCTATTACCCAGCTAGTGCGCTAGTGCGGATTAAGAACGCAGGGAAATTGGACACGGTAGCCCATGAGCTCGGCCATATGCTCGACGATAAATTCGATTTACTCAAAAATGTAGATAAAAGTACAGCCGTTACCGAACAATTACACTGGTTTAGTGAGCGTGGGGGATCTAATCCTCCCTCAGCAGCTTCCCCAGCCCAAAAACTAGACTATCTCAAACGGGAAGGTCTGGCTGAATTTATTCGAGCTTATGTTGCCAACCCTGTTGAAGCACAGAAAAAAGCTCCAGAACTTTTTCACCTCTTTGAGTCAACTATCGATGAGCATACTAAAAAGGCTCTTGAATATTTTTCTAATGATTTTCTTGACTTTGCCAATTCTCCTGCAGGAGAAAAAATCATGGCGAATACGGAAGGTATGGCCTTAAAAGAAAGAAAAAGACTTTTAAGCAGAGCTAAGGAAGCGGTCCAAGAAAAAGTCCAGGAGTTCAAAAATGAAGAGGGAGTTTTCAAAATAACACCATGGGATAGGTTCAAAACGAGCTGGACGGGATCAATGACCATTGCCAATAAAGCGTTTGAGTTTGCAAACTCCATCAAAGGGGTAAAATTATCTCACCTCAACCCAATGGATAACTTTAAGATGATGTCCAGACTCTTTGCCGGTATTAACGGTAAGATAAATAATGCCTTGAATAAAGGGCTTGTAAACGCCAAAAACGAAGTAATCAAAGATAGCCAAGGCAAGGAAATGAATATCAAATACCTCATCGATGTACTTGATAATACTAGCGATAAGGCTCTAAGGGAGGAAATGGACGATGTAATCAAATTATTGGTGGCAGAGCGTACATTAGAATACAGTGTTAAAAAAGAGGGGAGAGAGCTCAGAGCAAAAAAGAAGGAAATTGAGAAGGCCTTAAAAATATTGGAGAAGAAGATGGAGTTGGGGGCAATCACTGAGCAGGAGATAAGCAATATGGAGTTAATGGAAGATGTCTTAGGGAAGATTGGCGAAAGACTGTTCGTTCTTGAAAACTTTAAGCCCGGACAAGACATAGGTTTTAAGTATAAAGATAATCTTACAGGTGTTTCTGGAGGTATTGGTTCGGACGTAAAAATTGTGTCCGAACATTTAAGGGATGTCGATAAAATGAAGAGAGAGGACCCTAAAAAGTACGAGCGTATCAAAGAGGGGGCCAGACGTTATCGGGAGTTTGCAGATGCGGGACTCCGGTATGCCGTAGATAGTGGGAGATTATCCGAAGAGAGCTATCAGCAAATCAAACAAAACAATCAGTACTATGTGTCTTTAGCACGAACAAAAGAAATTGTTCCTGGAGAGGAAACACTCCCCTTCTTAAAACAAGGAAACAAGCTTACGTCTGTCAAGGAGGTTATTCGGATATCTAAAGGGGGCTCAGATATGATAAAAAACCCTTATATGTCCCTTTTGAAAAACACGGTGGATATCATGAAGGAGGGAGACCGAAACACGGTGCTTACAACATTTATGGCCCCACTTTCCAACAGAAGAGGTATGGGCCAAGGTAAACCCCTAGACCTTTCACAGATAGCTCGGAAGGCTACGGCTAAAGATAAAAGGACTATTAAGATTTTCAACCACGGGGCAGAAGAACATTGGCAGTTTGACAAGGATATTTATGAGGCCTTAAAAGGGATTGGAGAAATCAGCAGTGATGGAGCTATTGTATCTATGATGAAGCCTTTAGCAACTTTAATCAGAAATACTGTGACAACCTTCCCCGTATTTGCTACTAGAAACTTCTGGCGAGATACCTTTTCCAGAATGGTGCTTTCTCGTAGTAACGGTAGTTTAAGAGATTTGAATTATAGTGCAAAGGATCAAAAGGCTTTTGAAACTTTTGGAGGCTCTCAGGCAGGGTTCCACCTTACTAATGCGGATGCTTACGAAGTGGCAATGGGAGATGCTATTAAAACAATGACTAGAAAAGGACACATTGTTTTAGACCCTCGAAAGCTCAGAGGCAGGGATATTGGGAAGTTTTGGGACCGTTGGAAAAGAGTGTTGGAAAAAGGAGAAAATGCAAATCGTATTGCTGAGTATAAAAGTGCATATCGTCAGGCTATAAAAGACGGAATGGACGAGTATAATGCGGGATTATTTGCTGCTTACCAAGCTCGGGACCTTATGGATTTTGCAGTAGCAGGCACTTATATGAGAGAGATTAACAAGGTAATACCTTTTAGTAATGCTGCAGTTCAGTCTGTAAAGAGATCTATTAAAGGAGCTAAGGAAAACCCTGCTCAGTTTGCTATAAGAATGGCGATACACACACTTATACCTCAACTTATTTCCAGAGCAATAGTTATGGCAATGGGTGATGATGAGGAGTACGAACAACTTCCAGATTATCAAAGAGATTTGTTTTGGAACTTCAAGACTCCTATGACGGGAGATGCTTGGATATCTCTTCCAAAACCTTTTGAATTAGGTCTAGCAAGCTCTATGGTTGACAGGGGGATTAGTTTAGCTGCAGGAAATAAAGATGCCTTTGAGGGGTCAGCTATGTCCACTGTACAAACTTTGTTTCCTTTTGACGAGTCTACATTGGGGGGAGCTTTCAAGCCTATTTTAGAGGCAGCTTTCAATTATGATGCTTTTCGAGACAGGAATGTTGTCCCTTATTGGGAAGAAGGGAAGGACATGGAGCTTAGAGAAGGAACTCAGTACGCCTCCAGAGTGGGACAAGGACTAACCAGTGCCTTTGGATTTGTGGGAGCTGAGGTAGACCCTCGCAAGATAGATCATGTTATCAAGGGATATACTACCTATTGGGGGACTTATGGCCTAGCTTTATTAGATATTGGCAAAGCTGATAGCAGAAACCAATTCAACTTTACTAAGACCGGTTTTGCAAAAGGTATTCCTGTCAGTAATGCCAAGAGTGTTCAGAAGGCTTTAAGATTAGCGAAGGATATAGGATATGACGGCCGTAAGGAAATAAAAACCCTTAAAGGCATGATTAAACTGTTCTATCATTTAGAGTCCACAGAAGCTACCACTAAGGAGGAGAAAAATAAAAAAAGAGCTACCCGAAAGAAGTTAACTGAGGATATTTATGCTTACTCGAAAATTTTAGCAGAAACTTATGAGGAGGTCAAAAAGACGAAAAAAGATTACACAAAAATGATGAAGGAAGGTCAAAAGTAATTTTTACCTCCAGATATTTCGTTGAGCATTTTGTATAACTCAACCCCTCTACTATACCATTGGAGGGTGTTCTTAACGGTATCAATTTTTATTTGCCGGATTTTCTCTTCGGATTTTCCAAACTTTTTGAGTTGGTGATCGCTGGCTTTATAGAAGTGGTCAAAGCCAAGCTCATTAAATATTTTAACGTAATTTTCGTCTGTCGGTTCGTGTTGTAGAGGCATATTTTATTTTTAATCTTTTAGTTTTAGTTAATGATATTCGGTGTTATATGTCATTTTAGACTTACGTTATCATAAGAGATTTTAGGAGTAAATTCAAAATGTTCAGATAACCAATATTTTGCCATTTCATCATCACTTATAAGCCCTTCTTTTTCAAGTCTTTTTATTATACTAGACTTTTCTTCTGTTATATTGTTTATAGTTTCATTAGAGTATTTCTGCTCTGTCCACTTTGTCTCTATAGTACCCATCATCTTTTTAACAACTTCGGTGCTATTTCTTAACATTTCGTCAATAGTGTTTAATCTTCTTAAAATATAGTTTATTTCCATACCCAAACGCCACATAACAACGTATATAAAACATTGTTTTTCGTGGTCTTTTTTTTTAATTAATTTATAATTCAATTCTTTGTGCTTATCTGTTAAGTTTCGGTCTGCAACGTTTCATATACAAACCGTTACCATTAATACTACTTTTCGTTTCTAATTATAGAAAATCCCAAGTGAGTTAAGGCACTCAATACACATCTTAAATCCCCTTGGTCAATTCTATTGTTTGGGGTTTCTAATCCAATAGATTTTCTATGTTGTTTAATCAGTTGGTTACTTTGTAATTTCAACTGTATCAATTCCATTCCATTTACTTCTAATTTTGGTTCTGCCATTTCAATAATATTTATAGTTAATAATTCCGTACTAATGGTAACAATACCTAACACACATTAAAACGATGTGTTAGCCTACCTCGTTAGCAAACATAAATTGCTAGTACGCTATACCCTCATCTGCCTGTATGTAACATTTTTCACAATACTTAGCACTATTATCTGCATCACAATTATCGCAATTAACGGTTGTGCTAACACCAAATAAAATCAATAACTTGGTTCGTGCTTCTTTTTCAGTTATGATGCCGTGATTAAGGTCATCGCTTATTATCGTCAATTGTTCTTTCATGTCGTTACTGTTTTTATTCATTTCGTTAGACTATTGCTTTCCAATATTTTTTATCATAGTAGCCCTCCATAATTTCGCTCTCGTCGCCTACCTTGTAGACTTTGATCTCACTCTGTTCTATTTTGCCATCTTCAAAATCTTGTAAATCATCTTCATCTTCGTATGATTTAATGCAAACCCCTTTTATTTTACTCATCCTTTCCACTTGTTTTTAATTAGTTGTCAAAGTTTCCACAGCTACTTCCAATGGGTCCCCATAGCACATGGCCATAAAGCAATTGATTGTAGAAATTACATCCTTTTCACAATAGATGCAAATTCGTTTGATCTGCCCCTCGTAAAAGAGTCGGCCCACATCTGCTCCAGAGATGTCGTCCTTTGGATGAGGTACTCCTAAAGCTGTGCACATGGAAATAAGAGATGAGGTTTTATATCCCGTCCCCTTCCAAAGTGTTGCGATATCGAGATATGGCACTTCCCATGGTTTTAGGTGCGCCACATCGAAAAAGGAATGGAGTGGAACCCTATTGACGATACATCTTTTTGAAATAAAAGGCGCATCAAATACTGTGATAGAGTGGCCACATAGCCATGATTTTAAAGACACAGTTTTGTCGAGCATAGCATTAAACTCCCCCAGGAGCAGTCTTTCCGCACCAGAGAATGTTTTCAAACGAATTTGGTTCTTTGAAACGATACCGATGGTGATACAAACGATGATTCCAAATTCTGCCATAAGGGGGGAGAGTCTTCGGTAGCTCTGAACCAGAGTGTCCTCAAAATCTTGCTTGTCGTAGTAGTATTTCCATGCATCATAATAAGGAGAATTCTTATTGAAATTCGGGTCTGCAGGGGCAGTTTCTATATCGATAAAAACAATGTCCCTAATATTTTGTTTAGCTAATATTTTCATAACAATTCTGGATTTTCATAAATGTTTCCCACTACGGTTAAATAGATCCTCCATTGAGGAGGATTAATCCCCCCTTTCATTTCAATATAAGGCTTACCTTCAATGACCTTTTTAAATTCTATGTCAAAGCCAGCTTGGTATTTGTGCCATACAACTACCCCGATTCGATTGTTATACTCCACAATATCCCCCTCGCAAACCTCTTTATTTCGGCAGTCATCGACCCCCGTGTATTTCATTACTAAAATGCCCTCTCTGGTCTTTAAGACACCACCTTGTAGCTTTGGAATTTCCCAAAGGTTTTTTATTTTATCATCCATTTCTGGCGTGAAAAGAACCTCTAAAACATCATCCCAAATTCTATATTTATGCTCCCTCATCTTCTTGGATTTAGTTTGTTAAAAAACTTTCTCTTGGCATTACTAAGGTTCAAAGCCCATAGGTGGGGGTGATTTGGGTTTATACTAGCTTTTCTGGAGGAGGGCTTTTCTTTCCCCCCATAGACTGCTATTACTTCTTGGTCCTCAATATCAACCTCATAAATGAGCTTCTTATCTACATCAAAGGCAAATAATTTCATTCCCGGAAAGAACTTGCCCTTAATTAGCTTTTTTTGCTCCTGCTCTTTTTCTTGTTTTTGTTCAAGAACTGTTTTTGGTTTAAGTGGTAGCATATGTTACTGGAGTGTGGTTCCCAAATCTATTCCTATTCTCCCCCCTCTAAATTCATCTAATTGAGCGTTAAGAGAATTCAAGTTGAGCTCCGTCTCATTGATTTTTTCTTCATAGTATTCGTCCACTCTTCTACGTACTCTTTCTAAAAATTCACGTTGTTGCTCTGGTTCAAAATCCGCAATTATTTTTTGAGATACTTCTCTTGCCAGTTCAAGGTGTTCTTCCAATTGCATTTTATTTGATTCTTGCATAATTTTTGCCATAATATATTTGATTTAATTATTAATTTATACGGGCTACTACCCCCTCAGTTGTTAAAAATAGTCCAGCTACAGAAGCAGCATTTTCTAAAGCCCACCTTGTTACCTTGGCAGGATCTATAATACCGGCATCGAACATATTGACAACCTCTCCGGTCTTCACATTGAGGCCCTTGTCTACAATATGCTTCACTACTTCCATATCTGCATTAATGCAGATTTGAATAGCAGGCGCATAGCAAGCTGCAACTACAAGTTGATAGCCTACATCGTAGTGAGGCTTATTTTCCAATTCTAAGTCTTCAAGTTCGTTGGCTGCATTGCAAAGGGCAATACCCCCTCCAGCAACAATACCTTCTTCCAAGGCAGAACGGGTAGCATTAATTGAATCCTCCACACGGTCCTTTTTTTCCAAAAGCTCACTATCGGAATTGGCACCCACATATAACGTTGCCACTCCTCCCGTAATTCTAGCCAATCGCTCCTGGAGTTCCTCTTTTTCAAATCGATTTTTCTGAATAGACAGTTTTTTTCTAATTTCCTTAATGACACCAACGAGTCTTTTTTGGTCACCCACAACGATAGTTTCCTTTTCATTGACGATTGATTGGCGAATACGACCTAAATTTTCAATATTTATTTTGGTACCTAATTCGTCCGAAATAATAGTAGCCCCAGTAAGTACCGCTAGATCATTTAATAAGTCTTTGTGGATTTTTAGAATTTGTGGCATCTTAACGACACAAATCTTATTCTTAATAGCTCCGTTAGTCACATTCTGACTAATGACCGAGTGTACAAAAGGGTCTATATCATCCGTAATGATAAGAAGGTTCCCCTCTGCATGAGAGAATACTTTATCAAATAGGTCCACTATTTCATCTCCCTTTTCAATTTTCCCTTTATGCAGTAATACAAATGGCTTTTTGAGCACTGAGACCTCCTTTATATCGTCCGTTTTAAATATTGATGATGTCCAACCTCTTTCAAGAACAACCCCCTCTCTGAGCTCGATGTGAGTCTCTCGGGTGTCTGAGGTTTCTATAAGCACTCGTCCGTGCTCTCCAATTTTGTTGAATGCCTGAGATATTTTTTCTCCCAGCTCAATATCTCCATTCGCTGAGATAGTGGCGATATCCTTTAGATTTGTTTTAGTGACCTTCCGAGAGCCAGCTTTTAAGTGCGCCACAACGTCAATAACCGCAGCATCGATACCTCTTTTTAGCTCAACAGGAGAAAGACCTTGCTCTAAAAGAGCTAATCCCCCATTAAAAATAGCTTGTGCCAGCACGGTTGCCGTGGTAGTTCCGTCTCCAGCCTCCAGATTGGTTCTAGCTGCAGCTTCTTTGATAAGGGCTGCTCCAATAGCTGTATAAGTGTTTGCTGGATTAATGGATTTTGCAATGGACACCCCATCTTTGGTAAGAATGTACCCCGGTCCGTGGGGGTCAGGAATGATTACGTTTCTCCCCTCTGCTCCGAGAGATACCTTTACCAAGCTAGCTACTAAATCCACACCCACCTTTATGGCAGCTCTGGCTTTATCATGTAATTTTACGTCTGTGTTGTTCATCTAGTTTTAGTTTAATTTTGTTACACTTGAAATGACTGAAATAATATTTCCGATCGGGACAAGGAAATGGTCCTCCCCTTCGTATTTGACTCTCCCTTTCTCTCGGGTCTCCATATAATAGACTCTATCTCCTACAGCTAAGATGCCCTCAGCTTTCTCTGAAATCATAATAACCTCAGCTTGCGGGAGCGCATCATTGTCAAGAGGGATAGTTAATCCTGACTTACTTATGGAATCTTCTTTTAATTTCTTAATTAGTACTCTGGTCGGGATGTCGTCCCCTGAAATAATTTTCATTTGTTTTTATGTTTTTATAGTTAACGTATTGCTAATTACTTGATCGGTGACAATCATCTGGTATTAATTTCATTAGGTTTTATTTATCCAAGGTGCTAACATTATTTCCTTCAATTTCATCCTCCAAAACTCAGTATCTTCAATATGCTGTTTTATATGTTCTTCTAACTGTGGGTCTACTGGCAGTACTTTCATAATTTTTTAGTTTTAGGCTCCCATCCGGGGGGGACATTTATCATTTTTCCACATTTTGTACATACATAAATATGGGATTTTTGTTTTAGAGTAGTGTCGATTGTATGTCCTCCAAAAAATCGGCAATAAAGTCCTTTAATGTACGTCTGCATAGGTTTTTCCAAATTGTACGTCCACTTTAATTTCTATATTGAGCTTTAATATCTCATTGACTTTCTTCATACTACTATCCAAGATAGAGGTAATACTCTCTTCTTTTTTTGGAAGTACGTTTAAAAGTACTTCATCATGGTATTGCAAGAAAGGAAACAGTCCTTTTTGATTCATAAATTTAATCCAGAGATCAAAGACAAATGCCCCCGTCCCTTGGTTGAGAGTAGAGAAAATATCTTTATCGTTCCTTACCGAATACCAATACTGATTTACGGGGTTTATAAGCCACATTTGCCCCCGTACCACTTTGGTAACAACGTCCTCAGCCAACTCATTAATACTCCAATTCCTATCCCAATAGTCATTTCTAAGCTTCTTGGCATCCTTTTGAGAAAGTCCCGTTGCTCGGGAAAGAGCTGCAATACCAATACCATAAATACAAGCGTAATTTGCAGTCTTATAAATATGACGAATCCCCCCATGGTCCACTCCTTTTTTGCCTTTGGTTTTGGCATATAGTTTATGCTCTGCCACCTGTTCTAAGGTGAGCGACCCAGCCCTAAAAGCTAAATCCAAGTGCGGGTCATAGTCTTCTGCCATTTGCTCGGTGACATACTCGGGGTCATATCTCCACATATAATGGCGCTTGGTCTGGTCCTCTAAAGAGGAGATATCGCTTCCACATAGAATGTGACCATCCGTGGCAATTATACATTCCCGTATAATTTGCCCGTCTCTTAAATCCCCCTTTTTTGTAACTTTGGGAAGATTTACGATTGGCTTTTTGTGTTTGAGTCTGAGGGTATTAGTAAAGCCAGAGGCTCCTGCAGTTACATAGCCGTTAAAATCGGAGGTATCAACAAAGGCTTTGAGTGTAGCTATACGGTGATTGAGCACGGTAAACCCTTCGAGGGCACTTATAGCTGGCTCCTTTTCTGCCAATGCTAAAATACTGTCACACAATTCTTTTTTCTCGTTTCTTATTTGTGGTACTGGGCCATTGGCACCTTGATTAAAAATTTCTGGTTTCCAACCCATTGAAAATAACCATGCTTTTATCTGAGGTATTGAACTTGGATTGGGGTCCTCTCGGATTTCCTCTGTAGTGCTAGATAGCCCGTACTCTTCCAATTGCTTTTGCCACGCTTTACCCTTAGAAGATAAGGTTTCGGAAACTATTTCCGAAGATTGTAGATCCATCTTTTTTTCGGTAAGTAAGTCTATCCACTTCTGACCCGCAACGGAATAGGTTCCATCTACTTTTTTAAGAGTACTAGGTGCCTTTTTAACGTTCTTTATGTACATTTTAGTAGGCTTGGTAGCAATAAGGTTGCCGGGAGGCATGACCTTAACTAAGATGTCAATTTTTTCTTTTAATAGTGGAGCCAAGTAATTAAGATTATCGTGCACTTTTTCTAGGTCTATACGACATTTGATAAGCTGCTGATGCACTAAGCAATCTGTTTTGAACATGAGATATCTTATAAATCTCCTCGCAAGCTTCCAAGTCCCATAGAGTTCAAGCAACTTTTCGGCAATATCTACCCAAAGGCGTATGTTTATACTAACGTCAGAATGACACCTATGTCGCATCTTTTTGTCAAAATCTTCTTGGGTT
>TARA_R110000803_G_scaffold205628_1_pt1 | contig 21216 bp, 20 predicted proteins | sample TARA_R110000803 | Tara Oceans TARA_R110000803 (sample SAMEA4397772) | marine metagenome | biome: Polar Biome; feature: [SRF] surface water layer (ENVO:00010504); material: water (ENVO:00002006), including particulate matter (ENVO:01000060) such as... | depth 5 m | reverse complement strand
TAAAGTATTTTGGTACTTTCCAAGTATATGAGGGAAGAGCCAAAAGAATGCTTATTAATTTAAAGCAGAGGTTTAAGTACAACAAGATTGAAGCAAAACAATTTTTTCAGTTGAAAGACATGCTGGAGAAATTTTTAGCAAATAAAAAATAATGGGATTTGTAAAAAACATAGTAGATGGGTATGGTAACTTTGTTACAGGAAAGACCATCCCTGAAGAGAAAGGAAGAATAAGAATTTGCAAGAGTTGTAAGTTCTACAAACCAGGCACAGATTTTTGGTGTGGGAAATGTCCATGTCATATGAAATCAAAAGTAAAGTCCCCAGGGGCTAAGTGTGCAATAAAAAAGTGGTAACATGAGATACGAATATACAAAAGTAAGAGACTACAGTACAAATGAGTTGTTAGATAGAGTGAAGGCTCTCCCATCATTTAAGGGCATACCTCCTGGGTATTGGCTTTTAGGAGTGCAGTCAGATGAAGATACCTTCAATCATTTTGATGATAAGTTCTACCTATTCAAAGGAGGCGTATTTATTATGGTAACAACTGGTACTACAAATGCTGGGACTACAGGATTAATGAACTACGATAAGTATAACAAGAATGGTGTACTAGTAGTAAAGACTGATGAATGGTTTCATGGGCTTTGGAAATATGGTATGCACAGAGGTAAGATGCCAGCTCTAAAACAAGCCAGACCAATAAAATTCTTTAGGGATTGGAATAAAAATCAAGCTATTGAACAGGTAGGAGATATCAGAGAGGGTATACAAGGCATTAATTTTCACACAGTTACATACCAGAAAAACCTTTCTTTAATTAGAAAACTTATTGGGGGTTGGAGTACTGGTTGCCAAGTGGTTAATAATGTACGTGAGTATTATGAAATACTTGATATGGTCAAGGAACAAGACTATGTTACTTACTGCTTAATACAAGAATTCTAATGGCATTTTTATTTTCAGTCTCAGAGAAGACAGTATTCCCAAATGCAGAAACACTATTGATTAGTCCTTTCAAGGACATCTGGAAGAGGGATAAAGGTAAGGACAAGCACCATGCTTTAGCAGAATTTGCTTACATAGAATTTATGACCTCTATGAAAAAGAGTAATCCCTATAGACAGTATGCTGAGAACTTAAAAGAAACAAAGATAAGAGAAGCTATCATTCAGAAAGAAGGGTGGGAGCCTGATGATTTAGTTAAGCAGGCAATGATGTTAGTTGTAAAGTTTCAGAAAGAGGCTTCTACAACATACAACTATTACTTGGGGGCCAAGAAGGCTGCTGAAAAAATGACAGACTTCTTTAATGAAGTGGATATCAATCAGGTAAACCCAAAGACTTTTAACCCCATATACAAACCTAGAGATATCACCTCTGCTATAAATGACTTAGAGAAAAACTTGTCAAACTTAAAAGCACTGGAGCACAAGGTAGAGGAGGAATTATATGAAGAAACTAAGAATAGAAGTAACAAAGAAATCTCTTTCTTTGCAGACCCTGAGAGTTTAAATTAATATGGAAGACTACATTGATGGTAAAGTAGATATGGTAAGAAACCCTGATGGGACTTGGATTAACTCCCAAGCATTCAGGCAAGCTGGAGACCACTACATGAAGCACAATTATTATGTTGCTGATCCTTGGGGCACACCTGATTGGATAACTTATTGGAAAGAAGAAAGAAGAAAAACTATTAAAGGGGAATCTTTTGGGGGAGTAAGGATTACTGGGGAACACTACAGTTACCTCAACTTTGCACCTATACAAAAGGTAGGAAAGATATCAGGAAACAAAGCAAGTAAAGTTACAGGATTCCCTGACTTCTGGGATGGAGACTACAACTACTTCTGGATAAGAAGGATTGCTAGAGATGGTATTCTTGACTCTTTGTTAGAGGGAGAAGCAAGAGAAGTAGTGGTAAAATTTAGTGACCTTGAGAAGGCAAACAAGATGGCAGATCTATTTGAAGAGCTAAATCTCTTTGTAAAGATTGAAACTAATTATTTAGGGGGTGGATTTAATTTGATTGTAGGTAAGAGTAGACGTAAGGGATATTCACTGAAAGCTGCAGCAATTGGGTCTAACAACTATTTTACTAAACCAAACAAGCTAACAATATTTGGAGCACATGACAAGAAGTACCTATATCCAAATGGTATCTTTGGGATGGCTTATGCCAACATTAACTTCATAAATGAGAACACAGGCTGGGCAATGCCATCAGATGTTATTGACAGATTAGGTTCTGGACACATCAGGGCTTCCTACACACAATATAAAAATGGTATAAAACTAGAGAAAGGTTTTAAATCAGAGATTCTAGCTTTAACATTTAAAGACAATGCTGATGCTGCCAGGGGTAAGGATGCTGAAGAGGTATTCTTTGAGGAGTCTGGGGCCTTTGGTACACCAGGATTATTAAAGAAGTCTTACAAAGCAACTGAAGATTGTGTAATGGCAGGGGCAATTAAGACTGGGCTGATTACAATATTTGGTACATCTGGGGATATGTCAGGTGGTACTTATGATTATGCTGACATGTTTGGGAGACCACAAGCTTTTGGTTTACTACCATTTAAGAATGTTTGGGATGAAGATTCTGAAGACATGAGTGTAGGATTCTTTCACCCAATTAATTGGAACATGGAAGGTTACTATGATGAGAATGGTAACTCAGATAAAGAGGGAGCCAAGAATGTTGAGATGAATATTCGAAAAGAACTCATCAAGCATGGAGCAACATCAACAGAGATACAACAGAGAATGCAAGAGAAACCTCTTGGACCTGCAGAAGCATTTGCATCTGTATCTGTTAACAACTTCCCAGTCCTAGAACTAAAGAGACAGTTACAATTAGTTAAGGGTAAAGGATGGCAAGAAACAAAAGGTACTCCAGTTAATCTATACTACAAGGATGGTAAGATTGCTGCAGAACCTATTATGGATGGAACAGCTAAGCCAATAACAAGTTACTACAATACACCTGCTGACAAAAGAGGGTGCCCAGTAGTATATGAGCAACCAATAGCAAACCCACCTCCAGGATTATATAAGATTGGTTATGACCCTATTAGACAAGATGAGGGATCTTCTTTAGCATCTATTATCGTCTTTAAGAGTAAGCATGTAGGTACACAACACTATGATATTGTTGTTGCTGAGTATATAGGTAGATTAGAAACACCATCTGATATTGACAGAATAGCAGAGATGTTTGCTGACTTATATGGTACAAAGATAATGTATGAGAATGAGGTCACTGGTGTTAAGACATACTTCCAAAGAATTAAAAGACTACACTTACTTGCTGCTCAACCAGACAGAGTAATTAGTAAGAATATAAAGAGCTCAAAAGTTGCAAGGGTGTATGGGTGTCACATGAATGGGCAGCTAAAAGATGCAGGAGAAAGGTATCTTAAAGAGTGGTTATTAACTGTGTATGATTTTGATGAGCATGGAAATAAAATAAGTGTCATTGATAAAATATACTCGGTCAGAATACTAGAAGAATTAATTGCTTATAACAGAACTGGAAACTTTGATGCAGTCTCAGCCCTCTTTATGTGTATGTTTCAAGTGCAAGAAGAAGCACTTGGTAAAACATTTGGAAGCGAAGATCAACATAAGAGTGCAAAAAAACTTCTTGAAATGAGAGGTAGAATGTATAAAAAACACTAACTTTGAAAAAATTACTATAAATGGAACAAAATACAAAAAGAAACGAAAGACTTAGTACTAGCCAAAAGAACGCTAATAAAAAACAATGGTATAAAGACAGAGCCATTAGACTAAAGAATGACCACAACATCTTAAGAGATGGTGAAGGTCAAATATCTGATTATAAAAGAATGTCGGTAAACTACAATCTTTTCAATAATCAATTAAACCTTAAAGACTTTGAGTATGTTTGTAAACCATTTGGAGCTGAAGCAGGGGAATTGCCTGCAACTATGGTTAACAGAGATATATCTTCTGGTAAGATAAAAGCTTTGTTGGGTATGGAGATGAAGAGACCTTTCTCATGGAGAGTGGTGGCAACAAATTCTGAAGCCACAACTAGAAAAGAACAAGAAGAGTTTGGAAGAATACGAGACTTTGTAGTAGCTGAGATGTTAGGTCCAATTAGAATGCAACTTGAGCAGAAAGCTGCTGAAGCCAATGCTGGAAAAGAATTGAGCCAGGAAGAACAAGAAGCTATGCAGGCACAAATACAGGAAGAACTAAATGCACAAACTCCTCTAGAGACAAAGAAGTATATGGAGAGAGAGCACCAAGATCCTGCTGAAGTTATGGCACACCAGTTATTGGAGTACATGATGGAGAAGACAGATATTAGAAGAAAATTTAATGAGTGTTTCAAACACCTTAGTTTATCTGCAAAAGAAATTATGTATGTTGGTATCTTAAATGAAGAGCCACAAGCTTGGGTTATTAACTCACTAAGAGTACATGTAAAAAGATCTAGTCTTTCTCCTTTTATAGAGGATGGAGAGGCTATGTCTGTAAAATATAAAATGACTCCTTCAGAAGTGCTACAACACTTTGGGGATCAATTAAAGAATTCAGAGATTGATAAAATCTATTCTTCATACATTGACGATAATACAGAGCAGGATTTATTTCACCAAGCTGACCTTGAAAATGAAGAAGGGGAATATAGAGACTTCTCTAATGTTGATGTAACTCACACTCTTTGGAAGTCTTTAAGAAAATTAGCTTTCCTTACTTATATGGATGAGAACAATACAGAACAGATGATGATGGTAGATGAGAAATACACATTAGATCTTGCTGCTGGAGATGTGAAGATAGAGTATGAATGGTTACCTGAGAGCTACCAAACTTGGATTATAAATGACGACATCTTTGTTGGAATGCATCCAGTAGAAGGTCAGTTCAAAGATTTAAATAACCTTAATCAATGTAAGTTCCCTTACTATGGTGTGTATGTAGATGACATGAACTCCATGCCTACCTCACCTATGGATAGACTAAAGGTGTACCAATATTACTATAATATCGTAATGTACAGACTTGAGCTATTGTTAGCATCTGATAAGGGGAAAAAAGTTATGATGAATATAAATGCTATACCTGATAGTGCAGGGATTGACATGGAACAATGGCAGTACTTCTTTGAGAGTTCTCCTTTCATGTGGTTTGACCCAAATCAAGAAGGTACAGGATATGCTGATGTAAATACTATGGCTAAGACTGTAGATTTATCTTTGGCATCTGATATTGCAAAGTATATTGAATTTGCTGAGTATCTTAAAAGACAAGCTGGTTCCTCTGTAGGAATCACTGAGGCTGTTGAAGGCCAAGCTCAACCTGGAGATTCAGTTGGTAATAACAGACAGAACTTAATACAGACTTCTAATATTTTAGAACCTTTCTTTGATATTCACAATACCTTCAAGAAAAATGTATTAACTGCTTTGATAGAGACAGCTAAGATAGCTTACTCTGGTAAAAATGCTGTGAAGCTTTCTTATGTACTTGATGACATGTCGATAAAGATTTTAGAATTGGATACAGAGATGCTAGAGAATTCTACTCTAGGTTTATTCGTTGCTAATTCAACTAAGGCTGAAGAAGCTATGCAGACAATCAAACAATTGGCTCATGCAGCAATGCAGAATCAGAAAGCTGAGTTATCTGACATCTTAGCTGTTATTAGACAAGAAGGTATAGTAGAGGCAGAAGAAACTCTTAAAGTTGCAGAGAAGGAACGTAAAGCAGAGCAGAGTGCTATAGAAGCAAACAAAGGTGCACAAGCTCAGGAGATGATGAAGTTAGAACAAGATGCTCTACAGAAAGCTCATGAAAATGATAAAGAACTTATTGTACTTAAAGAGGGGGAAAGAAGAAAAACAGTTATTGCACAGTCTGCTATTACTGGTATGTCTTTTAATCCTGATGCTGATGGGGACAATGATGGAGAAAATGATTTCCTTGAGATTGCTAGAGATGGAGTAAATGCTGATATAAAAAGAAGTGAAGCACAATTGAATAGAGAGAAGTTTGAACAGAGTAAAGTAGAGCATACTGATAAAATGAAGCTAGAGGATAAGAAAATTAGCCAATCAAACAAAACAAATAAATAAAAGGCTATTACACTTTAATTAAAATTTTTTAAGATTTATGTTAATTATTATTAATATTTACATTATCTTTGTATCATATGCTAAACACAAATGACGATTTTGCAGGATTTATGGAAGAGGACATCAATGATGTAGACTTCTTTAGTATCGAGGATGACACTACACCTCCTGCAGATGATATAGAAAACCCAACTCCTGAAGATGCCAGTAAGGAGAAGGAAGAGCAAAAACAAGAAGAAAACTTATTTGACTCAGTAGAAGAGGAAGAAGATGAAGATACATCTCTATCCCCTGAAGCAAGTGATGAAGATGATGCAGCAGCAGATACTCCAGAAGGAGATGCTATTACTGCTCTGTCTTTACTAGAGAAAAAAGGTTTTGTTGAGTATGAGCTAGAAGAAGGGGAAACTCTTACAAATGAAAAAGCAGGTGAAATCCTGGAAGATTCTTTTGACAATATGTTGGAAAAAAGAATTGAAGACTTATTCTCTGAAGTACCAGAGGTAGTTAGAGAAATGAACAAGTTTGTTCTTAAAGGAGGAGACATCAATGAATTCCTTGACAAAGTTGCACAACAGAATACAGCAGGTATCTCTAGTGACTTAGACATGGATGAGGAAGCTAATCAAGAATTAGTGGCTCGTCATGGTCTTAAAGAAGAGGGTTATGATGAAGAGTATATTGCAGCTCAGATAGAGTTTCTAAAAGACTCTAAGAATCTTAAAAAGATTTCTGCAAAGCATTACAAAAAGTGGAACACAAAAAGATCTGCAGAGCAGAATGCTATACTTGCTTCAAAAGAGGCAGCAGCAAAACAAGCAAAAATTCAAAGAAGAGAATTAAAAGGTAAAGTATCTACATTCCTAAAGGACACAGATGAGGTCACTGGGTTTACGGTTACACCTAAAGATAGAAAAGCATTACCAGATTATATGTCTGACAGAACTATTAGATTAGATAATGGAAGTCAAGTAACAGGTATGCAAAGAGATTTAATGAGAGTTTTAAATAGTCCAACAGGATCTGTCCAAATGGCAAAGTTGCTTAAAGCAGCTAGTCAGGAGGGAGAGTTAAGTTTTGACGAAATCAAAAAAGCAACAGAGACAAAGGTAGCTAAGAAGGTTAAGGACAATGTTAGACGCAACAAGAGTATTACATCACAATCAGGAGGTAAAAAAACAAGACCTTTAGCTGATTATTTTAATGATTAAAAACAAATAATTTATGGCAACAAAAATTAACAAATTGCAGGTTAGACAGGCAAAGTTCAATTCTACCAAAATGACAGACTTGAACCACTGGAGTAACCAATTAGCAATTAAACCGACAGTGTTTGAAGCACCAACAAGAGCAATCTTTGCTTCAAAAACTAACAGTCTTAACCTTTCTTCTGGTAATGTATTAGAAGGAATTTTTGGACTTGCAAACACAAAGTACATCGATGACTTAAACTGGTCATGGAAAATGAAAGTTAAAGGGTACCGCCCAATGACAATTCTTGAAAACAGAACTGCTGGAGCTACTCCTGGTAAATATCGTGGTGATATTAAAGTACTAGTAGATGTAGATTTATTTGCTATTGGAGAGTCTATTGGACCTGGTTCATCTGACAAATCTCAAGTAGTTACTGTAGTAGACAAACAAAAAGAGGGAGCTCGTGGATTTGTTTATACTTTAAAAACTTACACTGAAGGTGCTGAGCACTTTATCAAAGTTAAGTATTTAAAGCCTGGAACTAAGTGGACTCGTATGTTTACAATGAGAGGTGAAGCTGCTGAAAGCGGATCTCACACTGAGAACTTTACTAACGTAGAGTACAAAAACTCATTAGTAAAATTACGTAAAGAGTACAAAGTAACTGATTTTGCAGCACAAGCTGTAGTTGAAATTGCTTTCCAAGATGATGATGGTAAAGTACGTAAATCATGGATGGACAAGCAAGAAGCTGACTATTACATGGCAATGAACAAAGAGATGGCAACACATGCTTTATACTCTCGTTTAGGAGACCAACCTTTGATGGATCCAGATTCTGGATACCCAATCAACCCAGGTGCAGGTATGGAACAACAAATCGGTTTTGGTGGAAATGTAGAACGTTATACTACAATGTCTGCTGAATTAATTGAGGCATTCTTCGATAGAATTGTGTACTCTAGAATAAACCCAGGAGACTTAGGAGAAGTTATGGGATTGTCTGGACACTATGGTATGAAAGAATATGCTAAAGCGTTAGATACTTGGACAGGTTCCAAAGCTATTGTTCGTGAAAGTTCTACCTTTATTAAAGGAGACAGTGGAATGAGTAATAACTCACTAAGAACTGGTTATCAGTTTGTGACTTATGACTTACCAACTGGTGGTTCATTTAAGTTAGTGCACAATGCATTAAACGATGACAAGTCTCTTCACCGAGATATCGATCCATTAACTGGAGTTCCTTTACAATCTCAACGTGTAACTATCTTAGATGTTACTGGAGGAAACGGAGACAGTCTTGCAAAAGATAATATCTGCCTAGTGAGAAAGAACAAAGTTTATGGTAGTACACGAATTTTAGGTAGAGTTGGACCAGGTGGTGTTTCTACTGGAGACAGAGCAACGCACTCAGGAGATTACTACGAAGTACATATCTCTGACAGTATTGGTGTACAGATTACAGATTCAACTGTAACTGGAGAACTAGTGAAAACTGTTAACGATTAATTAAATTAAATAGAGCAATGGAGACAGATTTAAAAATAGAAATCAGACCAATACCAGGTAGAAACGGTATAAAAAGTTTTTCCGAAAACTTGGAGTACTTCTCTCAAGCTCATATCTTAGCTCCTTTTGTAAACCCTGTTACGTTGAAATACACAACAGGGCTTACAGAGGAGGATAAGAATCATTTAAAAGAAGGGGATTTTCCCTACAATATAAATGAGACTTATAAGAAAGGTGTGGCGCATGAATTCTGGGAAAGTCGAATTGTAAAGGTAGAATTAAGCAATAGTCCAATCTTCTTGTATCCAGGTAAAAATCAAATCGACTTTATAAAGTATAAGTATTTATTAGTTAATAATTACATATACAATTCAGAAGATGAGATGAGATCAGGGAGCAAGCCAGAGGCAACTCACTATATTTATAATGAAGGTGCAGCCAATAAAATCAAGGCAACTAAACTAGAAAAGAGAAATACTCTTATCAAGAAAGTTACTGACCTTTCTCTTGCGAGAAAGAGACAGATTATCATGATTATATTGAATGAAAACACCGATAATAAAGATGAGGATTATTTAACTGTAAGATTTGAGGACATATTCAATAAAAAAGAGTTATCTTTGGAGTTGCAAATGTTATTGAAACAAAATACAGAAGAAGTAACTTTGAGTGCAGATATAAAATCTGCTATTCAGAAAAATGTTCTAAAAAGAACGAAACAAGGAATTTTCTATTTTGAAACCAATCTAGGTTTCAGCGAAGACGAAGTAAGAAAAACGCTTATGGACTCTGATAATCAAGAGGTTTTATTAAACATAAAATCTAAAATACAATAATTATGAAAAATACATTAGCACAGAATAAGCAGCTTTTCAATGTAAAAGCAATAGCAGATTCAACAACACTTGACAACTTAGTTGATGGTGAGTTTGGTGTGTATGCAGAAGGTTCTGACACAAGTCAGGCAGCAACAGTTGCATTTGCAGCACTACCAGAAAAATTTCGCTTCGTAGCCAAGTTAGATGGACAAGTATATTACAGTTTTGACACTATCTCTAAGAGTAGTATTAAAGCAGCCAATGAACAAGCATACAATGCAGCAGCAGTAAACATCTGGGAAGGTGTTGTTACAAGTACAGAATGTGATGCAATTACAACTGCAACTTTACGAATCAGTTTAGATGAGGAATCATTGATGCGTGAGCGTGGGTTGTCATGGGTAAATATGGATTCAACTGTAGTGTCTGCTCCTAATGAGCTTACAGCTTCATGTGAAGTTACAGGAAACCCTGTATACGCTAACCATTTAATAACTCGTGAGTTATTCAAACAAGTTAACGAATCTGAGTCACCATTTTACATTGCAAAATGTAAGATAACTGGAGGAGCTGATTTAGCTGACGTAGCTGCAATTGATGCTCATATAGCAACAAACAAAGCTGCCAACACTGATGGTGTTGAAGGTACTGACACTGCAACACTTACTTTGATTCTTGAAGCTAAGCCAGCAGTAGCACGTAACTACAAAGACCTTGATGTTAATTATATCTTCCCAAGAGGAGTTAGATTGACACCTTCTGTAAAATTAAATGGAGACGCAGGTCCTTCTATTGAATTCTCAGAAACTCAAGAAGTAACTTACGAACTTGGAGCAGGAGCTGACTTAAGAGCAGAAGAGTTTGAGTGCATGTCATTGTACACTAACTTAAACAACTACCCTCAATTATCTGATGGTATTGCATCTGGTGATCTTAATTTCCAGTTTGAAAACGGAGTAGACTACAGTGTAGTTAACTTTGAATTCTCTACTGACAAAGTAAATCGCAATGATGGGGACAAGAGAAACTTTAATGTTTTACTTGCAACTGAAAATGCAGGTGTTTTTACAGCATTGAAAACAATGTTTATAGCTTAATATAAAAAAGAAAATCTGTGACTATACAAGACATGCACTATGACTTCAAGACGAAGTTAAATAAAATAGACAGCCAACAATACAGAAATCTTCGGATACCTGAAATTGATTGGAAGCTTAATGAGGCACAGGAACTTTTTGTAAAATTGGTGGCGAACCCTAGACTAAAGAGTGGTCTAGGGTTTGAAACCTCTCAAAGAACTATTGATGATATTAGAAGTATAGTTGTAGATAACTACACAAGAAATGTTGATGCAAATGGCGTAGTCATTTTACCAGCAGATTATTGGAGTTTTATATCAGCAAAAACAACTATGACTAAAGGTGTTTGCACAGGATTTGAAGCAAGCATTAGAATTAAACAACATGACGATGAATATGAGAAGAGTCCTTTTGACAGCTCCTCATTTGAATGGAGAGAAGTAAACGGTGTATTTATCAATGAAGGATTAAAACTTTTTACAGATGGTACATTTGTTAATAATGTAGCTACTATTAGCTACATAAAAAAATTAGAGTATATTAACTATTCAGAAGGATTTGGTAGTGGAAGTTACAACTTACCAAATGGAGATGTCTTAGCAGGAAATGTTAATTGTACATTACCTATACATACTCACAGAGAGATTGTGGACATTGCTGTCCTAATTGCCACTGCAGATTTACAACTGCCAGACTGGGAACAAAAACAAGCTAAAGTAAACTTAAATCAAAGAACATAAATGTTAATACACCAACTAGAAATAAATACTACAGGTTTAGGCATAACAGCAAGTGTTGAAGCAAACACTGGTAATACAGTGGAAAGAATACTTGCCTGGAATCAACAAACTTTTCAAGACGAAGCTGAAGCAATAGATCTAAGCCACCTTATTAATGGGGCAGACAATATAGAAATAACAACTATAAGTGCCAGTGACTTAGGGGTATCTAAGATTGTAGGTATCTGGTACGTAGAGTTTATCTCAAGTGCATCAGCACAATCTACAAGAACAGATGAATATATAATAGAACCTTCTGCTATAGGGGTAGCATCAGATTTAACAATTTATCATGAGTGTGTCTTAGACAAAGCTCTTGACATGAGTATTTCTAACTGTGGAGCAACATCTAAAAGAGGTTGTACTAAGCCAGAAGACTTTCTATTTCTTAGTGCATTATTAGAATCTTTAGGTGATGCAATTCTTTTTAGCCTATTTTTAGAGGCTGCACAAATAGCAAAAACTATTGAGAGTATGTGTGAGACATGTACTTCTTGCCCAGACTATGGCATAGGAATATCTGTATCAAACTACGGACATAAAACAATAGAAGGCAAAATAGTGAGAACATAATGGAAACAAATACTAACAACCCCAGCATAATCATAGGCAGTGTAAAACAAGTCTTAGATATGAGAATTATCTTGGGTGACCAAGTTAGTACTGGAACTGTAGTATTGTTTAATAGTTTAAACAGAAGTTTAGACTACTGTATTGCACAATACAATATGGGACACACTGAGTATTCTACAAAAATAAATAACCTACAAATATTACTTCTAGCCCTTCAAGCTAGTTGTCCATCAATCTGTAATTACAAGAGTTCTTATCCGAATTCAGGTATTATAGATGGAGGAGTATTTTTAATTGATTTTAGATCGAGTAATGCTACGACTAGTATTGACACGACAAATATCAAAATAAGCGAACTAACAATAACACAATAAACATGGCAGCTGCACAATATCAAATTAACACAGGAACACCTGACGGAAACAATGGAGACTTAGTAAGAGACGCTTTTGTTAAAACTCAAGACAATTTTACATCACTTTTTAATTCTCAGCCCCCAACTCTTTACAGACCTAATGCTGCTATAGACTTCTCAATTAATCATATGATTGGTTTTAAGTACTATGTGCAGTTACACAAGTTTATTATAGATGGGGAAGACTACGAACTTTCTGCAGGAGGAACTTTAACTCTTTCTGCAGCTGATGCAACTCTCAGTAGAATTGATGTTATAGTTGGTAGATTAAATACTACAGACCCAGCAAACCCCACAGTTTCAATAGAAGTTATAGAAGGGGTTCTTTCATCGCAGCCTGTAGAACCAGCCATAAATTTATTAACAGAGGTTAAACTTAGTGTTAAGTTAATTCTTGCAAATCAAACAACAGATGGAAAGTCTACTTCAAATATGTTTTATGATGAAAACATTGAGTGGACAAATACATCATTACCAACTGGGGCTAACTTAGACTATATCACTGGCCCTTTTAATGGAATAAAAAATATTTATTTGCCTGCAATAAGTACTACACCAGAAATTCTTTCTTGGTCAAATGCTTCAATGGTACCTCTTCCTGTAAGCAATGGTAAATTTGTATTTGCTATAAAGTCTGCTGCAAATAGAGGAGTAGACACAACAATAAGTATAAAACTAACTAACTCGGTTTCAACAGACTATCACATAAGATCTTTTTCACTTGTTAATGACCTTTTAAATTTTGGTTATACTTTTAGTGGAGCAACAGTGTGGGATGTTATTTCTATTCCTATGGAAGAAATTCCTGGGTCAAAAACAAACTTAACAGAATTTGATCAAGTGTCGTTGACAATTAGTAATTCTTCTGAACTTGCTATTGACTGGATACACATTGAAGATGGAGTAGAAGAAGTAGACCCAGCAAAAGATATCATACCTGCAGGACTAGAAGGGGTGGTAGAAACAGGGTCTCAAGATGACCAAAATATAATAGTTAAACTAGGGGGAGAGGATTATCCTGTAATAATTGACCAAGACAAAGGACAACTTATAGCAGGGGGAAATGATGTAGTTACTTATGACACTTCTTTTAAAGCCTATGCAAGTGATGTAACTGTGAACCCTGAAGAAAGTTATGGTGCTCTTTACCATGCAGGGGTTCGTTTTAGAGAATTTGGTACTGGTAGCTATTTTATTAAAGGAGAGTATGGTAAAAATGGATTTGCATTTGCAGATAGTGTAGACCCTTCTTTAAGAATAGATGTAGTACCAAGTGCATTGACAACAGATATAACTGTTACTTTGCCAACAGGGTCAGGTAAACTAGCTCTTACAAGTGATATTATTGGTGGTGGTACTGAATTAATCAATGAGGGTAATGGAAATGGATTAGTTATAATAGGAAGAACTGCTGCAAACTACGGTAATGTAGGTTTAAATGCAGTAGATTTAAGTACAAGTTCTGCAGCTTCAACTACAAAAGGTGCTACAGGTGCTAATTCTACAATAGGAGGTGGAATAAATAGTATAGCAAGTGGAAGCAGGTCAACAGTAGCTGGAGGAGACGATAACCTAGCAAGTGGTGTATTATCTACAATAGGTGGTGGAGAAGAAAACATAGCAAGTGCATGGGGTGCAACAGTAGGTGGTGGATATTCCAATACATCAAGTGCAGTATACTCAACAATATCTGGTGGATACGGTAACGTGGCAAGTGCAGAAGAAACATTTATAGGTGGTGGAGAAGATAACACAGCAAGTGCACAATATTCTATAGCAGTAGGTGGATATTCCAATACATCAAGTGCATACGCTTCATTTATAGGTGGAGGAACAAATAACACAGCTAGTGCAGATTATTCAATAGTATTAGGAGGAGACAATAACACAGCTAGTGGGGATTTTTCAATTGTAGCTGGTGGAAAAAGAAATGAAGCTTTTTCTTATGCAGAGACAGCTTTTGGAATGCACTCAACAGACTATGTACCAGCTAGTACAACTGCACATAATGTTGCAGATAAAATTTTTAACATAGGTAATGGTGTAAGTTCTGCAGCAAAAAGTGATGCTTTGACAGTATTAAAAGGAGGAGAAGTTTTAGCACCAAGTGCAACTACTGCTTTAATAGATGCAGCAGCAGACTCAGTACTGACTACAAAAGAATGGGTTGTGGCCAACTCAGGTGGTGGTGGTAGTGGAGGCACTGCACTTCTTGATGAAGGTAATGGAGATGGACTAGTTATAGCAGGAAGAACAGCTGCTAACTATGGTAATGTGGGGCTTAACGCAGTAGACTTAGGATTTAATGATACAACTTCATCTACAGCAGGAGCTACAGGAACTAAGTCAACATTAGGTGGTGGATATAATAACACAGCAAGTGGATATAATAGTACAATAGCTGGTGGAAGCAATAACACAGCAAGTGGATATGACGACACAATAAGTGGTGGAGGTGGTAACACATCAGTAGATGGTGGTACAATAAGTGGTGGATATAATAACACAATAATATCAGATGTAGCTGGTTCAAATAGTTGTGCAATAGGTGGTGGTAGTGCGAACACAGTAAGTGGAACTTATTCTACAGTAAGTGGTGGATATAATAACACAATAAGTTCATATATGTTTTCTACTATAGGTGGTGGAACTACAAACACAATAAGTGGATATGGTTCTAACACTATTTCTGGTGGATATACTAACACAATAAGTGATGTAGAGGCAGCTACTATAGGTGGTGGTTCAAATAACACAGCTAGTGGGTCTTCTTCTACTGTAAGTGGTGGGTATGGAAATTCAGCTACTGCAGAATTAGCTACTGTAAGTGGTGGAACCGATAGCAATGCAACAGGAACTAAGTCAACAGTAGGTGGTGGAGGTAATCACACAGCAAGTGGAGTTTACTCCGCAATAAGTGGTGGAATGAGTAACACAGCAAGTGGAGTTTACTCCGCAGTAAGTGGTGGAATGAATAACACAGCTAGTGGTGACTATGCAGCAATAAGTGGTGGAGGTTTTCACACAGCAAGTGGTAACTACACATCAATTGGTGGTGGAAGCTCTAACACAGTAAGTAGTTACCAATCAACTGTAAGTGGGGGATTCAGCAACAATATTGACGTTGATTCTCAACAGTCTACAATTGGTGGTGGAACAGGTAATGCTATAACTGGTTTTAGATACTCTACAATAGGTGGTGGTAGAACTAACTCAGTTACAGCTCTCAATGGGACTGTAGGTGGAGGTTTTGATAATGACGCAACATCTGTTTATGCATCTATTGGTGGAGGACAAGGAAATGTAACATCTGGTGGGACTGGAAGTGTAGGACACATGACCATTAGTGGTGGTAAAACAAACACAGCAAGTGGAGTATACTCAACTGTAACAGGAGGACTTAATAACACAGCAAGTGGGTTATATGCAACTGCAGGTGGACAAGGTAATACTGCAGGGGATGGTGAAACTGTCTTTGGTCAGTATGCCACAGCAGGTACAGCAAGAGCTTTCGCAATTGGTGCTGGTACAGTAGGTACACCAAGTAATGTACTTGAAGTGTACAAGAGTGGTGGTATAGTATTTAATCCATCAAGTCAGCCAGGAGAGACTATAGCAGGAATGATGTATTATGATAGTACTTCAAATGTATTTAAGTTTTACAATGGTACTGCTTGGTTACAAATACAGACTGTAGTGTAATTATAAATAAATTTTTGTATCTTTGCATTATAACATAAAAACACATAATGCAAAAACAAATTTATTTTCAATCATCACTACCTAGAAGTGGTAGTACACTATTACAAAATGTTCTTGGGCAGAATCCAGAATTCTATGTGACTCCTACATCAGGGGTATTAGAGTTACTGTATTCTGCCAGAGCACAATACACAAGTTCACCAGAGTTTAATGCACAAGACCCAGAGGTAATGAAGAATGCCTTCAAGGAGTTTTGTAAACAAGGGATGCAAGGATTCTATGCAGGGATTACTGACAAACCTGTTGTAATAGATAAGAGTAGAGGTTGGGGTATTCATCAGCGTTTCTTAGAGACTTTTATTGACACTCCAAAAATTATATGTTTAGTAAGAGACCCTAGAAGTATATACTCTTCTATGGAAAAGAACTACAGAAAGAACCCTGAGAAGTCAGATGAGATACTTAACTGGGGATCTGGAAAAGGAACCACAGTAGAAAAAAGAGTTAATCTTTGGGCTGAAGGGCCTCCAGTTGGCTTAGCTATGGAAAGGTTAAAAGAAATGATAGACTTGGGGATAGATAAAGATATCTTATTTATCAAGTATGAAAACTTAGCTGCATATCCTGAAGCAGTATTAGAAAAGATTTACACTTACCTAGAAATAAATAAATATGAGCATGACTTTAATAATGTAGCTCAGATTACAGAAGAGGATGACAGTGTCTATGGTACAGCAGGATTACACGACATAAGAAAAAAGATAGTTCCACTAATGGAAGACTATAACGACATCTTAGGTAAAACAATTTCAGAAAGTATTGTTAGGACTTATCCGTGGTTCTATGAATATTTTAAGTATAATATTTAAAAAAGATAGTATTTAATTAAAATATTATCTATATCTTTGTGTATTATGGAAATAGCAGAACAAGCAAATATAAAAATGCCATCGATATTAAGACATTTTTTATTTTTTACAACAGGCATATCAGGCTTAGCCTACCTATTTAAAGGACAAGAAGAAGTGGGTTTTGGTTTTTCTATTATGTTAGTTGTTTCAGGTGTCTTATCTGCATTAGCCAGCTACGGTTTTATTTCGTTATTAGCAGATATAAAAAAGGCAAAGACATGGTGCAACTTTTGCAAGACTGTTACTAACAGAATAAAATACTTAATAAATGACAGGAACAATTGATGATTACTCAAGTACTCTTGGTATTGCAATAGGAAGCATTTCTGGGATCATAATAGCTTTAATAAACTCTGGAGGAAAAACTTTCTTTAATAAAGATAGTAAAAAGATAGCAGAGTTAAAAAGCCATGATGTCTTTGTAACTATGCACAGAGTATTAAATGAAGTGCATCACACCAGATTCTACACAGATAAAAAGTTTGATAAAGTAAAAACTAAGATGTGCTACGACTTCACAAAGTACAAAGTTGAAAATTGTGAAGAACACATGCTAGCTCTTCTTACAACTGCTGGAATTGACAAAATGAGTTCAGATAAACTTAAGCTCCTTATAACACAATCTCAAATAGATATGCACTTGGATTATGTGGCTGCAATTAAAGCTGACTGGTTAGCTAGAGGAATACCTATTGATGATGTGGAATACATAGTACACCTGTTTGAAACATTTAGGTATGATGTAGTAAATTCTTTTGAACACAGAATAACAGCTATCTTTGGGAGCACTTTCCATAGTACTAATTTTGAAAAAGTTTTAGCTGTATTTAACATGTGGGCAATGGGGATTGATTTACTGCCTAGAGATATGGAGACAACTTTCGAAAACTTAAACGGTAAATTTAAAAATGTACCTTACTAATGGAAAAAGAAAAAACTATAGACCAGAAAGCAACTCTTTGGAATAATAAGATGGCTATTACTTTTGGTATAAGTCTTATTTTAGGCACTAATGCTGGAAGTGTATTTATACAAGGTCAAGAACAGAACACAAAAAAGATAGAGTATAATCAATTAGCTCAAAAGAGAAGACTGGCAAATTCAGTTAAACAACATGAACTAGAACAAGAAATTTTATTTTTAAAATTTAAGTTAGAAAAATGCGAAAATGGAAAATAATCCTAACAAAATAAAGAATGGTGGCAAAGGTACATTAGTTGGTAATGCAATTAGGTTCCTCACAGATCAGGGTAAGGCTATCTCTCCTGTGATATTAGAAGTTGCAAGTAAGATAACGGGTCTAGACAGTTTAGATCGTTTAGGGGATCTTATTGCAGGGGATGAAAGTTTAGCAGGAGAAGATAAAGAATTACTTCTCAAGCAGATTGAATTAGATATAGTAGTAGAACAAGAGATTACTAAAAGGTGGGAAGCAGACTCAAACTCTAAAGATTGGCTCCCAAGAAACATCAGACCTCTTGTAGTTGCAAACTTTACAATACTTATAGATATAGTGGTACTAAGCTCTATGTGGGGACAACCATTGGGAGAAGCATACTTGCCATTATTAATGACTATGGGGATTACAGCCATTGGAGGTTACTTCAGCCTTAGAGAATATGGCAAAGCTCAAGTACTTAAAAATTAAGTCTTTATAAAAAAAGTTAAGATAAATATTAAATAGTTCACATTTAATTGAATTATTTTATTTATCTTTGTCGAAGACGAGTTTTATTATAGTACCGAGACACTAAAATTTAAGGTAGAGTCTCAAAAAACATTCAAAAAATATATATGATAAAGAAGCAGATTATTAATCACCTAATAAATAATGGTGGTAAACTGACTACAGAAGAAACTTGGCTATCACTAGCTGAAAGATATGGTATTGAAGCTCCAGACAAGAAGAGAGCAGCAAAAGATCAAGGGTATAAGAATAAAGCAATTGGAAGAATAGCCCAGCAAATCTGGCAAACATACACTAAACAAGAACAGAAACTATCATTGGTTAAACAAACCTTCAAAGATAATAAGTTAATGTTTGAGACCTTTAGAGAGAAGACAGAGCAAGCAGTGCCAATAGACTACACCGATTTTGAAATAGAGAAATTAACTACAAATCCAAATGGAGTGCCTTGGATTAAGATGAGAAAGAAAGAGCACTTCCATTCAGAAGAACACTTAGAGACTTTAAAAGAACTTCTAGTAAAAGAAGTTTCACCAATAGAATACACACCAAGTTTAGCCTCCAATGGGAAAGCTCACTTTGTATATGGTTCAGATAAACATATTGGAGCTTTAACAAAACTAGACTCTATCTACAAGAACAAGTATGACAGAGAAGTAATGAGAGAAAGAATTGTTGTTGCAACTATTGAAAACATTGAAGAGAGTGTTGCTTTGCATGGTAGCTTTGAAGCTTTATACATCATGGACTTTGGTGATGCATTAGATGGGTTTAACGCAAAGACTACTGGTGGACTAAGAGGAACTTCTTCTCACACCTTACCTCAACAACTTAATAATAGAGAGCAACATGACTTTTATGTAGAGTTACACAAAGAACTGTTTGACATTATCATGACTAAGAGTTATGCCAAAGAGGTATACTTTGTTGCAACAAGTAACTCCAATCATGGGGGTGACTTTGAGTATGGAGCTATGAGACATCTACAAACTTATTTAGAGGTTAGATATCCTGACATTAAGACTTATGTGTCCTATAAAGCATACAACCATTTTATTTATGGAGGTCATGCAATTATTTTTGGACATGGGAAAGATGACGAGGACATGAAGAATGGTTTGCCATTAGTTATTAATGATAAGGTAGCAACAGTTCTTTCTGACTATATCAGAGTAAATAAATTAGAGGAATATAACGTGTCTGTAATTAGTGGAGACTTACATCAATCAGCTGATGGGTATGCTAAGAATTTTAGATACAAAAAAGTGTTAGCTCAGTATGGGTCTAGTAAGTGGATGCACACTAACTTTGGTTCAGGACAACCTGGGTTATCTTCTGAAGTGTTTGTTAATGGTTCAAGAACTATATACAAACAAGAGGATTTCTTTGATATCGAAAATGAATCTAACACAGGTATAGATTTCTAAGTATTTTTTTGTACCTTTGTCTGATGGACCAGGAATTTAAGAAAATTAAAGGTTTCTTTAAGAGTTTAACTTTTGATGAACCGAACCACATATACTTCGTAAAAGGAGAGAGGATAAAATCTTCAGTGTCTAAGATACTGAAGATTTTTGTGGGTGACACTGACTTTGGTAAAATTGCTCAAAGTATAGATAGGAGAGACAACCTCCCTCAAGGGACTACGTCTACTCTATGGGATTTGAATTCTAAGATATCCTTGTCTATTGGAACAAGGGCACACTACTTTGGGGAGATGTATTCTTTCCATAGGAACTTAATACCTACATCTGGATATGAAGAAGCTATAGTTAAGTTTTGGAATGATCTTCCAGATCACATAGTCCCTGCAATAATGGAGTTACAAATGTACCACAAGGATTATATGTTTGCAGGTACAGGAGATATCTTATTATACAACACCAAGACAGGAAAATATATTATAGGTGATTATAAAACTAATAAAGATTTGTTTAAGAACCATAAAGGGAAGAAGATGCTTGGTCCTTTTAGTCATCTTCTCGATATGGCTCTTAACCATTATCAATTACAACTCTCATTTTATCAGATTCTCTTTGAACAAGTGGGCCTAGAAGTAGAGGGTAGAAAAGTTATTTGGGTAAAACCAGATGGTACTTATGATATGTATGACACCGAAGATTACACAAAAGTTTTAAAAGAATACCTAAAAAACAATAAAGTATAAATTATGAATTTAAGACGTCACACACATTTAATAGACAGATATCTAAAAAGATTACCTTGGCTATTTGAACAATTTGAAAAAATAACAGGGGGAGGGGATACTACAGACCTTACTCTATCAAAATCTGGGTATTCTCATACAGGAGCTTTTGCCGACAAACCTACATCTAATAACTATGTATGGCAAGCAGGGGCAGGAATTAACTACACACAAGATGATGTAGATGCAGGTACATTTAAAGTTTTTTCTCTTGATAGATCTGTT
>TARA_R110000803_G_scaffold37598_11_pt1 | contig 21223 bp, 22 predicted proteins | sample TARA_R110000803 | Tara Oceans TARA_R110000803 (sample SAMEA4397772) | marine metagenome | biome: Polar Biome; feature: [SRF] surface water layer (ENVO:00010504); material: water (ENVO:00002006), including particulate matter (ENVO:01000060) such as... | depth 5 m | reverse complement strand
TGGTTACGACTAACTCAAACATAGAATATGACGTGAAATATTTAACAGAAGGTCTCATTCTACAGCCGGAAATAGATGGAGACAATATTATTTTAACTATGGCTGACGAGAAGACTACTCCGGGCGGGGACCCTATCACGAAGATAGTGATATCACCCCTTTCCACTGATGAGTTAAACGTCGTTATAGCTAATCAGGAAAGGTAGTTTAAAATGATCTTTGCTTTTGACCTCCCAATTACCCCCGTTCGGGCTATGGCACTTGAGCAAACACGGCCTGCCGATAGGGATAAGTTGGGTTTCAGTCCGTTAGCGGCTGAACGTGTTTGGGCGTGGGACCCGAAGACCGAAACACTCAAAGTCTTTCTGAAACCTGATTCGTTCGCTTCACGTGATCACAAAAAGTTTAAAAACGACTTCGGGGAACGTTCTGCTGCGGAGCAGTGGGAAATTGTTGCTCGGGGCGACATGAAACCGAAATATATCCGCAAATTTGTCGATGATGCTGATTTGTTCAAAGACTTAGGGTGGGTTAAGTTGACAGACAAGTAGGGGCTGTGTTATACTCGTAGGATTCTCACGAAAGGAGAAAAATATGTGGATGTACACAAAGCACGGCGCTTACTCAGTGGTTGAGCAATATTCGGGCGAGGAGATGGCGGTAAGAACCCGTCATCGCCAGTATCTCGAAAATTTGATGGAGGCGGCAGAGGTTTCACACGACATCGTTGTTACCCCAAATCGAGACTACGAGTTCCGTATTGTGGTAAGCAAGGCGGAGTGGGATGTTATCGGAAAGTATTTGCTTACTTCGATCACATACCCAGATTTTAAGACACATCTGAACCAGTCAGGATTTTTTGATGATTCGGTAGAGGAGAGTCACGCAATCTATAAAGGCGCATATAATAGTTATGTGAAGAATTCTAATTCTATTTACGCTTAACAACATGGAGTAGAAAATGGCAAAGGACCCCTTGGATGGTCAAACAGTACCTACAAAAAAGATGGCAGAGGAATTGTCACGTATTCTAGGCTGTTCTGGTGCGCACCGTGTCGATGATGACACTTGGGGTCCTTGCCAATCTCCACGTGATTTGATGAAACTCATTGAGTTGGGTAACCCTGCTTTTCGTAACTGGAAAAAAAATCAGACACGGAAGAAAGCCGTCGTAGACCTTATCAGCATGAAGGCTGCTAGGACTAAGGGTGTTTTCAAGAATCGTAGGGAAGCAGAAATGACTGCTGCTCGTCTAGGCTGTACCGGTGCTCATCAAGTTCGTCAGGGCGTCTGGGCACCTTGTGCTACACCAGAGGAGCACAATGCTGCACACGGTAATACTGGCTCTGGGCGCTCTCGGGTGTTGCGAGCACAGCGGCCCGCACGCCGTGTTGTTGTGAATGAGCGTGTTTGGGAAAATCTTCGGGAGCGTGGTCCTCGTGGGATTGAGACTTTGCCGGGGGGTGGTTTGGTTTCAGCTAAGGAGGGTGTTGGCGATTCGTTTAAGCCTACTGCGGGTATGGTTGAAGAAGCAAAGAAGGGTCTTGAGTGGCGGCGTGAGACTGGTCGTGGTGGTACTATGATTGGTGTGGCCCGTGCCCGAGATATCTCTAACGACAAGAACTTGCCGTATGGTACTGTTAAGCGTGTCAAGGCATACTTTGATCGTCACCAGAGTGATTCTAAGGCTGAGGGGTATAGGCCCGGAGAAAAGGGATTCCCCTCTAATGGGCGAATAGCTTGGGCGCTTTGGGGTGGCGATGCCGGATACACTTGGGCTAAAAATATTGTTCAGCGAGTAGACGGTACTAAGAAGTCTTTTGACAGTATTGAGGAGAAGCGGTTTTATACCAGGACTCGTCGGACAGAGTACGCTAAGCGTGGTATAGCACTGCCTGATGGATCGTATCCTATTCGGGATGTTGGTGACTTGCGGAATGCTATTCAGGCGTATGGCCTTGGTAAAGATCGGGCGGCTGTAAAACAACATATCATTAAGCGTGCCCGTACTCTGGGACGCACTGATTTGGTTCCTGCTGACTGGAAGACCCGAGAAAAAGCGGCTAGGCGTTATGATCCGAAGACTCCTGCTAAGCCTTCAGAGCGAGTTCGTGGTGCAAGGCTAAGAGGGGTAGCGAAATGAAAGTATGGATAGATCAAGACCTCTGTACTGGTGATGGCTTGTGTGCTGAAATTGAGCCAGCTATCTTCGGGATGGCTGAAGATGGGCTTGCCTACGTTAAAGAAGTAGCGTGGCCCACGGTCTATTCTGAAGATGGTATAAATGCTTCGGAAGACCCTATCCTCCAGATGGCCGAAGGCGTTGCTGCTGTCCCTGATGACAAACTAGAGTCTGTTATTGAGTCAGCCGAGGAGTGCCCTGGTGAGTGTATCTTTATTGAGGTTGGATAGTATTCTGTAGTCCTACCCCTTGGGCCGTTAGAGCCTCCGTCTGGTTCACACCGGCCGGGGGCTTTTTGGTTCTTGGAGTTGACACATCCACGTAGTACTCGCAGGTAGACTGGTTGATTCAACTGAGTGATATACATTAAACTATATTTCAGTGCGGCATAAACAGATTATTACAAGAGTTCCCGTGATTGTCTTTACGTTGGTGCTAGCATAATAAGTGACTGGTTTAGCCCCCCATTATTTTTAATGTTGGGTCGCCTGTCATTAAACAATATGTAAAACTCAAACCTTAAGGAGATTAACATGAGTTTTGATGAAAGTCGGCTCAACGAACTGAAGAGTGCTCTAGACTCAAAAATGTCAGAGCAGGAACAGATCGCTGATTCAATTCAAATTGAGGGTGAAACCCTCATTGCGGACGATGAGAAGAAATCCGCTTTTCAAGGAAACATGACCCAGATTCGTGAAATCAAGGGTCTTATTGAAGACATGACTACCCTACGTGACGTGTCAGCATGGTCATCGGAGGCTGAGTACAAATCAGTCGCCGCTGAAGTTGCTGCCGGGTTTGAGGCAGAAGTTGCTCACAGCCGTGGTTCGGTTGGTAGTCAGTTCCTCAACTCAGATCAGTTCAAGTCACTTGAGGGTGGACGCAACGGTGTGAACATGTCTGCGCCTTTCGAGGCTAAGTCACTCCACACCAAGGACATCTACTCAGGATTGCCCACAGGCAACCCTTCGTCATTCGGTGGCGTCGAGCGTGATGGTATTGTTCCGATTGCACAGCGTCGTAGCCGTGTTCGTGACCTTTTCCCGGCACGCACGACCAACGCTGCTGTCATCGAGTACTTCCGTCAGAGCGGCTTCACTAACAATGCCTCAGTTGTCCCTGAGTACGCCTCAGGCAACTTCGGTGCGAAGCCACATTCCACAATGACTTTCGTGGGCGAGCAGGCTCCTGTTCGTACCATTGCTCATTGGGAAGCAGCTCACCGGAACGTTCTCGCTGACGAGCCGCAGTTGCGGTCGATCATCGACAACGAACTCCTTTACGGGCTTCGTCTGACCGAAGATAACCAGATTCTTTCCGGTGCTGGCACCGGTGAAGACCTTACTGGTATTCTCAACACAACGGGGATTCAGACCTACTCATGGTCAGCAGGCGCTACGACTCCTGTTGCTGATACCAAGGCGGATGCTCTTCGTCGTGCGGCTACGTTGGCATATCTTGCCTACTACGAGCCGACCGGCATCATCGTCCACCCTGGTGACTGGGAAGACATCGAACTCACCAAGAACTCACAGGGCACGTATCTTCTTGCCATGTCAGTTGCTGGTGGCGCAGAGTCACGTGTCTGGCGTATTCCCGTCATTGACACGCCTGCCATCGCTGAGGGTACTGCTCTCGTCGGTGCGTTCGGTACTGGCGCTCAGTTGTATGACCGTGAAGCGGCTTCAATCCGTATTTCGGAACAGCATTCAGACTTCTTCGTCCGCAACGCCATCGTTGTGCTTGCCGAAGAGCGTCTGGCTCTCGCCGTGAAGCGGCCAGAGTCGTTCGTCAAGGTCACATTCGACGCAGCGCCAAGCTGAGTCGGGTAGCTAATACGAATCAAGGATAATTGATTGCCCCCGGTTCTTCGGAGCCGGGGGTTTTCTCTTTCTGTTGTGATTGCCCTCTGGCTCCGGCTGGGGGGCTTTTGCTATACTAAGGTATTATGTCTCTAAACAATGGTGAATCGGCATTACCTAATCCGACATGGACCAAGGATGATGTAATCGTGTTGGAGGCTATAGACGACTACTACGCTGCGGGCCTGATCCGATTCTTGGGATTTCTGGTAGGCTGCGAGGGCACCCTTTCCGATTCTACTTTTGATTTGATTTTAGTGGTCCATTCTATTATTAATCCTATGAATGAGTATTATTCTTTTGATGATGCTGAAAGCCTTGTGGCGGTGGCAAGCGAGTTTTGCTTGGTAGACTGTGAATATGAGAATCAAGTTTTGTCGATGGTGGAGTTACAGGATAACGCTGTGCTGTTTCTTGCGATGCATGGGGAGCACAACTTTGCTTTAGACGCTGCGGTCTGCCTATCGGTACAGGCTTCTTCGATCATGTCTGACCGCACTGTGCTGCCTTCCCTTGCTTTGTTTGGGGAGTGGGAAGAGATTGCCACCATTGTACTAGATGCTCTGTTGACTCAGGGTAAGTTACGTGATAGTATAGGGTGGCTTATGGAAGAGACTTCACACACTATTCTGTGTAATTCAGAAATCGAGTTTGTGGGTATTGTCCGTAAGTTGTGTGCAAGCGGTTTACTAGACGTGACGATAGGTGTAGACGATAAAGCGTTGGTCGGGATCGAGCAAAAAGCCGCAGGTTTGTTTTTACTGTTCTCCGGTCGAACCGAGATGGCTCGCACACTCGCTGATCTTTCAGTTTGACGTGACGCAAGCCAGATGATACAATTGTATCTTCAAATCATGCCAGTCTCACAGTGACTTGACACCTGCGCTAACTGCGTTCCATATACAATACTAAAACCACTTAAATCATATCTACAAAGAAAGAGAGAACCGTGGACCCTTTTTATATCCCCGACAACTTCGCTAACGATTATGCTGACCAGATTCCGCCTTGGGGGTTCAACGGTTTAGGTTATGTGACGTACAAACGAACGTATGCACGGCCTGTTTTTGAGGAAGGTACAGACTTCATTGAGCGTACCGAGGAGTGGCATGAGACCATTCAGCGAGTAGTGAATGGTGCTCAGAGTATTGGTGCTCAGTTGAGCGAGGAAGAGGCAAAGCGTCTGTATGATTACTTGTTCAACCTTAAGGGTTCGGTTGCGGGGCGCATGTTGTGGCAGTTGGGTACTGAGAATAATCAGCGACTAGGTGGGGATAGTTTGGTTAACTGCTGGTTTGTTGATGTTCAGAAGCCCACGGATTTCTCTTGGGCGGTTGAGCGTTTGATGCTTGGTGGCGGTGTTGGTTTCTCTTGTGATCAGCCTGAGCGCTTAGGTGTGGTTCGTGCTGGTTGGGTTAGTCATCAGGATGCAAATGATTCTGACTTCATTGTCCCTGACACTCGTGAGGGTTGGGGCAATGTTATCCGTAAGGTGTTTGAGTGCTATCTTGGCGACGACGATGATCCGCAGTACATGACGTATGCCACTCATCTTATCCGCCTTGCGGGAGTTCCGATTAAGACGTTTGGTGGTACTGCTTCTGGGCCTGCTATTCTTATCTCAGGTATTGAAAAGATTTGTGCTGTTCTGGATGGTGCCGTTGGTCGGTCCCTGACTTCAGTTGAGGTTCTGGACTGCATGAACATTATTGGTTCAATCGTGGTGGCTGGTAACGTTCGCCGGAGTGCCGAGATAGCTGTTGGCAGTCTGGACGACGAAGCATTCTTGATGGCAAAGCGGTGGGACTTGGGCAATATCCCGATTGAGCGGGCCATGTCTAACAACACTGTGTTTGTGTCACCTAAGCAGATGCAGGACATGCCTGAGATGATTTGGGACGGTTACAAGGGGAACGGTGAGCCGTACGGTTTCTTTAATCTAGAGGCTTCTCGTCAGTTTGGGCGCATGGGCGAAGAGCGCCCTGACCCGTCTATTGTCGGGGTTAACCCCTGTGCGGAGATTCCATTGGCTAATCGGGAGTCGTGCAACCTGGCAGAAATCTTCTTGCCCATGATTGATTCGCCAGAAGAACTGCAAGATGTGGCGCAACTTCTTTACAAGGTACAGAAGTCCGTTGCTGCGCTCGGATATCTTGATCCCACGTCCGACAAGATTACTTCGCAGAACATGCGTCTTGGTCTGGGCATTACGGGCGTTACGCAGGCGCTGGGCAAGATTGATTGGTTGGATGAAGCGTATGTTTCGTTGCGTGCCTTGGATGCAGAGTGGTCGGCAAAGCGTGGCTGGCCGGAGTCGATTAGGCTTACGACGATTAAGCCATCGGGCACTCTTAGCCTTCTTCCAGGTGTGACTCCCGGCGTTCACCCCGGTTTTAGCCAGTACTTTGTGAAGCGGATGCGTATGGCGTCCGGCGATATTCTTGTCAACTACTGTCGATCCAAGGGTTTCTACGTTGAGCCTGTGCGTAACTTTGATGGCTCAGAAGACCCTCGCACAGTGGTGGTTGAGTTCCCTTGTGCGTTCCCTGATGGAACTATTGAGGCTAAGGACATGACGGCGATTGAGCAGATGGACCTTGTTCGATACTTGCAGAAGGTGTGGGCAGACAATGCTATCTCTGTGACCGTGTATTACAAGAGCGATGAATTGGATGGGATTCGTGAGTACCTTGCTAAGAACTGGCATGAGATGAAGTCTGTTTCGTTCCTGCTGCACAGTGAGCATGGTTTTGATCAGGCTCCGATGGGCGAGTTGACCAAGGGTGAGTATGAGCACATGGTTAACAACACCTCACCGCTTGGTGAAAAACTAACGGGGTCTACTCTGATGTTAGACGACGACTTTGAGGCTGAATGCTCTTCAGGGGCTTGCCCAATCAGATAAAGTTCCATCTTCACATTCGGGCTATTATAATTAGTTGCGATCTGGCGAAAGTTTGGGTTGTAAATTATAGTTGTACCGGCAAGCAGGCTAACCCCGAAGGAGGAGATTGTGAATATCGGTTAAAGTGCCGGTGATCGAGAAGCAATCAAATTACCTAGGTGGGGTCAGGTCACTTGAACCTGACCCCGCTTGGCGTTTAAGATAGTAGTATGGTTTCTCTTCATGATTTCAAAAATCATAAAATATTTATTGATTTAACATATCTTGCCGATATGGTTCAATTTAATGGACTGTCAACCACTATTCCTCTAACACCTGAAGGCAAGGTGTCGCTACCTTTTGCGTTGGCGTCTATTTGTGGATTCCACCAGTATCCAGAAGTGGATGACTTTTTTTACTTAGTGGATTCTGTCCCTGCTGTTTACAGGGCGCAGTTTATCCGGTGTTGGGAAGCAATCGAGTTAGAAGTTAACGAGGATATTGTAGAGTGGTCTGAAAGAGTAGGGACTGCGGAGACTGTTAAACGCCTACGCTCTTTATCAAAAGAAATACAGTTATCCTGAAGTCGGCTTGACAACTCTTTGTGGGTGTATTATCATACTTCTATGAATCACCATGAGCGATGGAAAAAACATTACAATGCATTGATTCAGTACTACAACAGGTACGGCGATGCAATGCCACCCAGTGGTCATACAGAGTTCCTACCTGACGGAGAAGAAATAAACTTAGGTAATTGGGTTAGTTACATGCGTACTCGCTACAAGCAGCAGGCACTGCCAGACGACAGAATTGCTATGCTTTCGGCGCTGCCTAGTTGGGAGTGGGGACCAGTTCGGCCTGGCCCAAAGTCAAAGACCGAAGTGATAATTCGCAACACGGATATTTTGGCGAGACACAAGTCTGGGATGCCATTATCGTCTATCGCAAAGCAGTATGGTCTCTCTAGACAGAGAGTACACCAAATAGTTAAGGAGAGTTATGTCCAAGGAATATAAAGACCAAGATTGGGAAAAAGTTTTGAGTAAACTGACCGAAGAAAATGCGGAGACTCGTCCACATCCTGCAACTGCCTATATAGGTCTTGTGACGTTTGTTGTGGTCACTGCCCTGTCGGCGCTTGCAGTCATGCGGATTAACAGCACCGTCAATCGTGCGTGGGAGGACATGGAAGTGTTCCGCCCCGGTATAGGGTTTGTGGACGCATTTGTGATCACAGGGCTTGTATGGTTCCTATTCTTGTTGAAGGTGAGCATCTCTGAGGCAGTGGGCCGGTCGAATGACAAGCGTTGATATTGTGCTTACCACGTGGGATGACTCCGCTGCGTATATTGCTAAAGACATATTTGGAGCGAGCGGATCAGCACCGGCCAGGAAGTGGCCGCCGATGCCCACAACTGAGCGTATCCGTGTTCACTTGGATACCATGATTGATAAGTATTTTAACAGTAGTGATGCGGTTCCTACACGTATCGACTGGACCACTATGGCTCGTCTGTCTATTAAGGCTAGTGGGTGTCTTGACGAGGTGGAGACAGTTGAAACCTTGTGCAGTAAGCAGCGTGATTACGGTCCAAACAATATTGCAAGATTTGGACATTCTGGTCTGTTGCTTAGGCTTCATGATAAAGTTGCCCGTTTAGAGAATTTGCTTGCGCAGGGTCGTGATGCACAAAACGAAAGTCTTCACGACACATATCTTGATATTGTGGGGTACTCTGTTATTGGTGTGATGTTGCTTGACGGAAGTTTCTTTTTTCCTCTTGCGTCTTTCGCTTAAAGAGTAATCCGTAGAACCCGTCAAGGTACGGTATCATATATAAGTAGCGGACGTTACCGAGGAGGAAAGTATGCCCGATCCAATAGATGTTGATGACATAGAACTTGATGAAGAAGATGCAGCTTCTCGGCGTCCAGGCTTATTGACACGCCTTCGCCGTCGTCTGGCTCGTAGTCTCCGCCGTGGTGCTAATCGTTTACGCAGTGGCCGAGACAGGTCTTAATTCTAGTTGAGGTGGTGGCATGGCCCTAATTACAGTTTCTGACATAACAACCTATATGGATATTACTTTCACTAATGTCCAAGAAGATGCTGCTCAGTTTGTTATTGAGGGTCTACAGGCTGAACTGGAGGGCTACCTTCGGCGTCCAGTTGAGCAGGTAGCTTTCACAGAATCATACAGAGTACCTGATGTGGGTAGGGGTGTGGTAAATAATCAGTATTACTATAATTACACCACAGACCCTTCAAGTTCGCTAACTTCTCCAGGTATAATTTATACTCCTATGTATACGTTGTATTTAGAGAATAGTCCTGTTCTGTCTGTGTCGTCGGTAACGCTTACTCCTGCTTCGGCTGGGGCAACCACTACCGCTCAGGTCGCAGAGCGAGATTATGTAACTAGGGACTACGGTATTGATTTGTTTAATGCGTATGCAAATGACCGTATTGCTGTTTCGTACACTGCGGGTTTAGATGGGGCTAACATTAAAGCGTTTAAGATACTGATGCTTCGTGCAGCGACTCGGGAAATGCAAAACATGCATGACGATGTTGTTGGCCTTAAAGACTTAACAACACGAAACGTGGCCCCGCTTGAGACTGGTTTCTCGGATCGTGAGTTACTGAGTATCAAGAGGTATCGCAGAGTACGGGTGGCCTAAGATGCGTGTGCAAGTCAGAATTGTAGACGTTGACACTTCTAGGGCAGATAGACGTTTTGTGAAGATTCTTCGCAGATCACGGGATTTTAAGCCTGTGTTCCGTTGGGTGTTTCAAGAGTTGCAGAAAGCCCACCGTGACAATTTTAGAACGGGTGGTGCTACTTCTGGCTTTCCGTGGAAACCGCTAGAGCCGCAGTATGCTTCTTGGAAGATTGAGAACTATGGCGCAAACGGCGTGTTGGTGCGTACCGGTGATTTACGGAGTAGTCTGACCATGAATAGTGGTAGGGGTGCGGTTCGTGATATGGGTGCGAGAACAGCAGAGTTTGGTACAAAGCTACCTTATGCACAGTTTCATCAAAGCGGTACCAGCAATATGGCCCAACGAAAGCCACTATTTTTGCCTAAACTAATGGCAGACCAGACAGCACATGTTGTTGGAGAGTATCTGGTACATGGCTCAGTGGGCGTGAAGGCCACAGGAGGATTGATCTAAAATGATGTCAGGACCTAGGTTTGCTAAAAACTATGTGTCAAATTATTTAGGTAACGACTTGCCTTCTCGTTTGATCACGTATCGAAACCATTGGGGGTTAAGTTCAACTCAGTTACCAGACCCTCGGTACTATCTTAGTTATGAGCCGTTTGCTCTGGATGCATGGCCCACGGTTATTAATCTGGTGATTAACACTCGCTCGGTTACAAGAGAAGGCTACGAGTTTGATCATGATCCAAACTTTCGTGTTGTATACGAAATGCGTACATATATCTGGGTACGGGATCAGGGAGCTGAAACTGTTACAGCGCAGCGTGACAACTTAACTACTGTTATACGAGAAGCATTGATGGATGGTCCGTCACTGTCTGAGTATGATACTTCTGTTCCATGCTCTCCGAAAATTGATGAAGGCACGATTAGAGAAGAGTTTTCTGACTTAACGTTGATTAAGGGAGAGCGGCTGTTGGCGGGCGCTTATATTGCCTATGATCTTGCTTTGGAAGAAATTATCGACCACACCCCTGTAGGCGTGTTTACAAGTGCTGACGTTACCGTGACTTCTTTGCCCATTACTGCGATTGCCCCCACGAATTTGCTTGGTATTCCTGGTGACACTCAGGTCACGTTATCGTGGAAAGAGTCTACATGGAACGGCGGTGTGCATGAAATATCTGGGTATACTGTGCAACAGTCTATTGATGCAGGTTCGACGTGGACTACTGTGACGGCGGACACTGGCAGCACAGATGGTTTCTATGTGGTTACTGGGCTAGGTAATGGTGTATCTTATTCGTTTAGAGTGGCCGCAAACAATACAGCCGGTGTTGGAGCGTATTCTGCTGCGAGTACGGCTGTAAGCCCTGTAGCTTAATTTGTTTATCAGGGATATAGTTCCTGCGACTTCCAAGCACTTGGTGGTAATATAATAGTTGACAGAGCAGACACATTACGTTTCGCCCTGAGGTTAAACAATATGTGTATTGTACATTCGATGAAAATGGAGGCTTAAAATGCCGGGAGTTAACGTTACTACTGCGGTGCGGTCGGGTCCTGTGGGTGCCGGAGATATCGTTGCAGGTCAGGTATTCATGGTGGGCGAGGCCGAACGTGGCCCCACTGCTGAGCCTACCCTTCTTCGTTCATTTGGTGATTACACAACCTACTACGGAAACTACAAATCAACCAATCTTTATGCTCATGTCAAGACGTACTTTGACGAGGGTGGCACCCGTTGCCATGTTCAGCGTGTGGTGGGTTCTGGTGCGGCGGCAGGTTCCGTTTCACTAGCCTCAAACTCTGGTGCTTCAGCCGGTATGACTATTACCGCTAGCTCTGTTGGTGCATGGGCATCAAACCTTACGGTTGCTGTTCTTGCTGCTGATTCAGCAGGCTACCGACTTCAGTTCGCACTAGATAGTGCGACTCTGTTGACAACTCGTGACTTGGCGACCGTTGCTGACGGTATTAACTTTGTTAACGCTTCGGGAATCAAGCACCTATTGGTAGCTTCGACTACTTTGACCGCTGCACAGGCTGACAATGCCAGCAATAACTTAGACATTGCGGTTGCGGCTGCTGTTAGCGGTAGCGCTTCGGATGGGTCGGCAGTTTCAAACACCGAGGTCGTTGCTGCTCTTGCTATTGACGACACTGGTAAGTTGTCACCTAACCTGAACACTGGTGCGGTGTGTGCTCCGGGTCGCACAGGAGCCGCCATTTGGGCTGCTCTTGCTGCTCACGCTGGCGCATTTAATCGAATTGCACTTTGTAGCTTTGGTGCAGCGGATTCTGCTGCTACCGCTAAGACGGACGCTGCTACCTACTACGCTGATGCTAATGCTAGCCACATGGCATTTTACTGGCCGTACGTGAAGGTTGCGGCACCTGCGGTTACTGAACTCGCTACGGGCGAGTCCACTATTCAGGGTGCAACGATCACAATCTCACCTGAGGCGTACACCGCTGCTGCTCGTAGTCGTGCAGTTCAGAATGCGGGCGGTCCTTGGCGGGTAGGCGCTGGCGCAATTTCAGCAGGACGTACCCTTAAGGGTCTGGCTTCTGATGTAACTCCGGCAACTGGTGATGCACTAGATGCTGCACGGGTGAACGCAATCCGCAAGGTTGGCGACTCAATCCGAGTTTACGGCGCACGCTCAGTTTCCAACGATGAAGCAAACTGGCGTTATATCTCGATGCGTGACACAATGAACTACATTGTTTTTGGTGTCGAAGCCAAGATGGAAGAGCACGTGTTCAGCGTGATTGATGGACGAGGTAACACTTTTGGTGTGATTCGTGCTGCAATCAAAGCATTCCTTGACCCCATTCGGGTAGCAGGCGGTCTGTATGAGGCGTATGATGATTCAGGCAATCCGGTTGATGCCGGTTACAGTGTGCGTGTTGATAGCACTATCAACCCTGCCACACAGCTAGCTACAGGCTTAATCAAGGCGCAGGTCGGCATTCGGGTTTCCGGTGTGGCTGACCTTATCGACATTACAATCACTAAGAGCAACTTGAGTGCTCCGCTAATCTAAGGAGAGATTTAGACATGGCAAAAGCAACACAAAGACAGATTGTAGCAACAATCGACAAAGTGGTCGTTCCGGGCCATACCAATGGCCCTGATTTTGGCGTCACGTCATACTTTGCTACGGTTAGTGGTGGAGAAATCAGTGCGTCTGTTGAGAAAGTTTATGATGGTGGTGCGTCTTTCCCCCAGGTGCTGTGTGCTCCTTCGGAGGTTGGTGACATTACTATCAGCCGGTTCTATGACCCGGATGTAGACGGTGCAAATGATCATGCCAAGTTGTCCAGTTTACGACAACTAGTAGGTTCATGCTACTACAACATTTCAATTTTCACGCTTAACTGTGATCTCAAGGACCCCGGTTCAGAGCGTGTGTACCCACGGGCACTACTTGTCGGACTCACAGAGCCTGATGGTGATGCGTCATCGGGCGCTCCGGCTTCCTACTCACTCACCTTTGCTGTGAGCGAAATTGCGAAGGACGTTGTAAGCCAGTAGACGGCTGAACCGTTACAGGTTACATTTTTTAGGATTGGCGCTACTTCGGTAGCGCCTTTTCTTTTTTACATTGCTTGTTTTTGGGTGCGCATTGTTATATGGTACTTATTATACATATTTTCTACATGAGGCTAAATCATGAGTATTCCAACGGTAAGTAATCGGGTCAACATCAAGGACCTTCACCCTAAGTTTAGGTCCCGGCTGGAAGCGTTCTTTGCTGATCCACGTATCAAGGGCAAGGTGTCTGTTGTTTCTGGCGTTCGGACCTATCAGCAACAAAAGTATCTGTATGACGGCTATAAGAGTCGGCGTCCAGGTTTCAACTTGGCGGCTAATCCTGACCGTGTAAATAGTGCGGGATTTCAAGGATCATACCATATGGACCAGCCTAAGTTCGGTGGTTACGGGTATGCCGTTGATTTTCGTATTGTTGGTAAGGGCATTTCCACTGGGCAAGTGAATCAGATTGCTAAAGAATTTGGAATTTGCAAGACGGTTTCTAGTGAGTGGTGGCACCATCAGCCGTGTCGTGTGAGCGGTTCTACTATGGAGTGGTTCCCTGTTAAGGGCAACATTAAGGTTCCTGCACCGGTTTCGGTGAAGTCGGAGAAGGCGGCAGCGCTTGAGTTTGTTGCTGCTGCGGTGAAGACTGTTGTCCGTAAGGGAGATAAGGGGCCGGTTGTAGAGTTGCTACAGAAGTTGCTTGATAAGCAGGGGTATAAGTTGACTTCTCGCCCTCGCAAGAACTCTGGGGTTGACGGAGCTTTTGGACCTAAGACTTTGAAGGCTGTGAAGCAGTTCCAGAAGGACGAAGGTCTTGTTGTGGATGGTATTGTTGGCCCTAATACTTGGAAGGAATTGACTGACTAATTTTCTTAGTGGCTTGACAGCGCTGACAGAAAGTTACTAGACTACACAGTATGAGCGAAAATAAAGAAAATAACGAAATTATTGAAGTTGCAGGTTCGGATAGTCCTACTCCGGCTACTGCTAAGATTAAGTCCAAGCGAGTTACAGTTCTGGACCAGTTGAAGGAAGAGATTAGCCGTGAGGTGACTCGTCCTGAGATTGAGATGCCTGTACCTGAACGTAAGGGCGTAACAGTTAGATTTTCCCCTAATATCACGAACGATCAGTTGAAGGCGTGGCGTCGGAACTCGACAAACCGTAAAACTGATGAGTTAGACTCTATCAAGTTTTCGTGCTATGTTGTGGGGCAGACCGTTTCAGGTATTTACTTTAACGACGAATTGGTGTCAGATGAGGAGGGTAATGCTATTACCTTTGCATCGCAGGCTATTATGGACATGACGGACACAGAGCGTCCTCTACCTGATGCGATTCGTGCGTTCTATGCTATTGACCCACACCTTGAGAATACGGCTCTAAAAATTCTTGACTACGCCGGTTACGGCGATGATCTTGAGACAGCAGACCCTACGAAGGGCTAATTGACGAATTAGCCGATGATGTTAGGATTAGGTCAGCGGCACGATTAGCCGAAGCATTTCACACTGATCCGCTTGATATTCTAAACTCTGATTATGACGAGTGGCTTATTCGTATGGCGTGTGCTAAAGCTCTTGCAACCGATCACAAGGACCGTGATCGAACCCGCCGTGGCACCACTGGTGGCTATGGATAAAACTGAATAGTAAGACAGGTGTTTACTTGATGCCGGGAATTTCTATAGAATAGCTCTATAGGGATTCCCGGTTTCTCGTTGTTAGGAGTACCACGTGGCTGTTGAAGAAAAAGTTGTAATTAAGGTAGAGGTAGATGCCGATATCACTAATGATATCGCTGCTATACGTACTCGCCTTAAGGCAATCGAAGACCACATGGGGGCGTTTAACCGCAAAGCCAAAGACATGGATCGTGGTATGGATCGTGTCAATAAGCGCTTTAAGAAGATGGAGGGTGTACTTACAAAAGTAACTGCTGTTTTCATGAAGTTTATGGCTACTTTAGCCAAGTTCTCTTTTATTGCCCTAGCGGGGCAGCTCGGTCTTTTTACGGCTGGCCTTCTGGCAGCTAAGGCTGCTCTTATTACGGGTAGAGCGGCAGCGTCGGCGTATCAAGCGTCGTTGAGAGGCTTATCGGTTGCGGCGGCTGGTGTTGCTACTGCTTTGGCTGTTGCGGCAGCAGCAATGCGGCAGTTTAACGAAGTGCAGTTAGGTTTCCAGTTTGGTGGTGGTGCTCAAGGAAGGACCAACGCTATTAGGGCTACGAGAGGCATTGGTAGCCGCACCAGGGGACTTCTAGGTAGCGAGGCCACGTCTGCTATGGCAGGGTCGCTTGGGCGTGCTGGCGTTAAGCCCAGCCAGACTAGCAACGTTATGCGCCAGTTGTTAAACATTTCAGGTGGAGACGCTAAGGCGGCTCAAAGTTTGGCGTCGTCAATAGGCTCCGGTGATGTGAAGAAAGCAACAACCGCTTTGCGGGGTGGTGTTGGGTTTAATCAGGGGTCGCTGAAGAATGTAAGTTCGATGCAAGGCATTATGGGCGTTGTTGGAGGTGGAGGCGCTACGGGCGCTAACTTCCAGACGGTTGGTTCAGATATGGCGTCAACTTTTATAGGTACGCTTAAGACTGAGTTTGCTGGCCTGTCTGGTATGTTTGCTGATTTAGGTGCACCTTTACTTGAGCCGTTCCGTAAGTCGTTTACAAATATCTCTAGGATGCTTAAAGAAGATGTCCTGTCTATGACGGCTGTCCTTCAGAAGTTTGGTGCCGAGTCTTTTGCTCCTTCGATTGAGTCGTTTATTGGGGCGACTAGCGAGTTTATTCGGAAGAATATTGTCAACAATATGAGCGATGTCAAGGAGATGGGTCAGTCGTTTGTTGATTTTGGTAAGGCTATTCAGGAGTTTTTCCTTAATCTCGGTGATTATCTGGGTAAGTTAGAACCTGCGGCTAATGTTGTTATTGATATGTTTAAGGCTATGGGTGGTGCTGCTGGTGGGCGTGGGTTGTTCCAGTCGTTTAATCGGTTGATTGTTGAGAATGCGGATGCGTTTAAGGATTTTGGTTCGTCTATTGGTAATGTGATTGGTGCTTTGTTTGACCAGTTGTCTGGCGGGCAGATGGGCTTCTTTAATAAGTTGCCGTTGTTGGCTGATGTGTTTAATACGTTGGCGAACGATGTTATTCCTAGTTTGTTTGGGGTGTTTAATAAGTTTGCGCCTCTTATGGAGCGTCTGCCGGGGGCGTTGGAGTCGTTGGCTAATGTTTTGGATATGTTGGCTCCTATTGTGGAGACGTTGGTTTCTGCTATTTCTGGGTTGTTTGGGATGCTTGGGGGGATGGGTGGCGTAGGCGATATCGGATCATTGGCGTTGATGGGTGGCTTGATGATGATGACAAAGGGCAAGGGCCGTTCTTTGCTGGGTAGGGGTGCTAGGGGTGGTGCTTCTGCTGTTAGGGGTGGTGGTGCTGCTGTCGCTAGGGGTGCTTCTGCTGTTAGGGGTGGTTCAGCGGCAGGCGGGGGCGCTTTTAGTCGTGGCTTCAGTCGTGCTAGGGGACAGGGAAGTGGGTTTTTCAGTTCGACCGCTCGTGGGGCGAGAGGCGCATTTCAGTCGGCAGCACATAGTTCTTCTGCCCTAAAAGGTATGCATACTTCTTTGACTGCGGGCCGAGGTGCTGGATTCCTTGGTAGGGCTGGTAAGTTGGGCCTTTTGGCGGCTGGTCTTGAGGGCCTTAACATGTTTGGCGATTACAGAGACGACGGCTTTAGCGGTATTGCAAGTGGGTACAACCAGAGGGCTACAGATAGTCCACTCTTTGCTGGCCTTGGTACAGGTACGGCGGCGTCATTTCTTCTTGGACCTCAAGCTGGGCTTGCGGTAGGCGGTGCCACGACTTTGCTAGGTGCAGCTAATCGAGGGCTGGCAGGTGACAATAGTAAGGGGAACAACCTTACTGGTGCTCTTGGTGGTGCTGCAATCGGTGCAAGTATTGGTGCGTTTGGTGGTCTACCCGGTATGGCTGTGGGTGCCGTGGTTGGTGGCATTATTGGTGGTGTTGGTACCTTTTTTGCAGGAAGAGAGGGTCAAAAAAGGCTAAAAACGGCGTCTGAAGCGGCGGCAAAAAAAGTCAAGTTAGACGTTGCTGCTTTCAAGGTAGGTTCAGGTTCTGCTGCAACGAACTTGCTAGCTGGACAGGCCGACTTGCTTGATAAGGCTATGAATGCGGCTATTGACGAAGAGACCGGCAACCAGACGAGTGAGGGGGATACTCGGGAGTTCAGAGACTACCTGAAGTCTATTGGTGTTGATCCTGAGTCTGTTCACCGTGACAACATGCTTGAGCAACTGTTGAATGACAATGCTTTGGCTGATTATGACTCCAAAATAGAACAAGCCAATGCCCTGTTCACTGGTCAGATGGACTCCATAGCTGAGCAAACCGGCTTATCAATGGACGAAGTTGAGCGAGTACTTAACGATTTCAACATTGATCCGTTCATGGACTATATGGAAGATAATGTCGCTGCGATCATCAACTTAAGGAATATGACTATCGGGGACCTTTCACAAGTTTTCGTACCCGACTTTTCCACCAGTGCACAAGGTGTAGATGAAATGCTTCTCACACAGCAAGGGCAGTTGGGAACCATCCTTTCCCAAATAGAGGTGGATGGGGTGCCTCAAATTGATAGCGTAGAGGACTATATCGGCACGAATACACAGGTTAACATGGCCGCAGGGATGAGCGGCGCTCAGGCGTCACTGGCAGCTATTCAGTCATTTGGTTTAAGCCTCCAGTCGAATGGTCTGGGCGAAGAGGCGGTCATTGGCATTATGCAAAATTTGGGTCTTAATAAAAACGGCAGCGTCATGACCGATTTGCTGACCCGAATGTTTACTGAATTTGGATTTGATGAACTTGAGGGGATGACTGTAAACGATCTGCGAAACCTGGCGTTTGGTGAAAACACAACTTTCTTGCAGAATGATTTAGGGTTTACTACTGGACTTGAATCTGCTGTTGGGCTACAGACGACGCTGCAAGCGTTTGGCTCTGGTGACGCTGCTACAATTGAGGCGATGGGTAAGAACCCGGCGTTTGCAGGTATGACTATTGGTGATCAGGGTGAAGCGTCCTTAGCCGATGCTATTATGAACAGTGACCGTTTTAACAATCTTGTTGAGTCCGGCAGCTTCAGTAGGGGCCGTGGGCAGGCCCTAAGTGACACATTTGCGGACGGGATTACTGTTGAAGAGCTTGGTAGTCTCGGTCAGCAGTACGGTCTTGATGCTGACACGTTAAGCGGTATTCTCGTTGACTTGCCTACTGATTTAGGTACAGTAATGGCCGGAGTTTCTGCGACAATAGTTGAGGGCTTCACAAATATCCCTCGTCCGCAGGTGATTATTGACGGCAAAGTGGCGGCAGAGCGTGAATCGACAACTTATGTGATTGAGACTACTATTACAAGTGGTTCAGGAACCGTCGGTGCTAGTGGGACCGGCCCGCCTTCTGGGCCAGGTGGCGGTTCGTCGTGGTGAGGGTAGACGCACCCAAGGCAAGAAAGGAACATAGGAGTTCTAATGGCTAAAACAAACGCATACACAAATAGCGCCGCAGGACAGGGCAGCAGTAGAAGTGTAGTACGGATTGCTAAACCGATGCGTGCTCAATTTGTGTTCCCTGACGGCTTTGCCGCTAAAGATAAGGACGGTAAAGCCATTACGTTGGCGAATAGACCAGACGCTTCAGTGTATACTTTTGACTTTCCGTTTGGCCCTAAAGATTTAAAGTACGATCAGTTCTCTCCGAAGTTCCAAGAACTTAGCAGGCCATTTAAGAAGCCGTTGTTAGTTTCGGAGTCAGCGGCGTTACGCACATTGTCGTTTAATGCTGTTATAGCAGATAAGGAGTCGGGCGGCAAACGTTCTATCATTGCTCTACTTGGTCGTTTAGAGGAGATTGCGGAGTCTGGGGTTGCGTTTCAGTTTAAATATGGTTTAACCGCCCTACCGTTTTCGGTTGTGATGACTAAGTTCTCTTATTCGGTGTCGTATCGAATGTTAGACGGTTCACCAAGTCGTGCAGAAGTTTCGATTCAGCTAACCGAATCGGTTTTCGCTAATCAAGACCTTACTGTTTTAAAAGCGGTGTATAGAGACCCCACAGTTACACCTAATATAGCATCTCCCACGCCGACACCAGATGCCACACCTGTTGACGAGCCTCCACCACGTGTGATTTGGGTTAGACCTACGACTGGGTGGGCGTACGACCCTGCCGCAGAGGGTGCAAACTATATATTACAAATGAATACATAAGTATAGGCATGTATTATGGCATTGAATACTGATAAATTATCTATAGAATCGTTGCAGGTTGGTGAATTAGGTGACCGGCTTGTCGAAGTACATGAATCAATACTGGACTTAAGTATTGACCTGTCTGCCGATATGGTCAGCCAGTTGACTTTCAGGATAAGCGACCCTTACTTAAAGTTGCACAACAATAATTATTTTATGATTGGACGAACTGTAACATACGGTGAGTACAAGTTTGAGATTGCTGCGGTTGATCTGAAGTTTGGTGGACCGGCTGAGGTGAATGTGACTGCGAGGTCGCAGGCCACTCAAAAGCTACGGCGGGAAAAAGGTAACAAAAACTTTGGTAGTATTTCTCCGACTACTTTTGCATCACAGGCTGCTGCACGAGTTGGGCTTTCGTTTTTCGGTGAGGACTCACCTACCGATGGGAAGATTGAACGGGTACAAAAAGATAACAGGGACGAGTCAACTTTTGATATGTTAAAAAGTTTGGCTGGCAAGAATGAGTTTCGGTTTTTTGAGGCGAACAACACAATGTTTTTTGCATCTGAAGAGTTCATTGTAAAAAATCAGGGTAAATTTGAAATCCACTTGGATATGGCGGGATTAGGCACTCCTTCTCGTTCAGCGTTTTTCCCGTCATCGGGTAGTGTCCGAAGAACGTCTGATGGTGAAAAAGCGGCAACAGCTAAGTTTCAGTTACTGCCGTCTGCTTCAGCATTTTCAATTTATCCCGGTTCGTCGTTCAACATTACTGGTGTTGAAAACTTTACACAGCCATTCATGGTTGATAGGGTGGAGATGCGTGCGGGAGAGGGTAAGATGGTAAATATTTCTGCGACCGCTGTTGAAGAAACCCCTGATTCTGGTTGTAGCACACAAACGTTTAGACTTGGTGTGCGTGGGAGCGATTGTGTGAAACGAATCCAGCAGGCGGTAGGAACAAGTGTAGACGGCTGGTGGGGTCCCCTCACAAACGCTGCTGTCTTACGCTTTCAGCAGGCAAATGGTTTACCTGCGGACGCTATTTGGGATGCCGACGATTGGGCTAAACTTGAAGGGAAATACGTAAGGCCCAACCCTTCCTTCCAGCCCACGACGCCTGCCAGTTCTAAATCCGGTGGGGAAGTAACAATTGAGGATGTGTGGTATGCAGACAAAAAGTATGACTCGTTCCAAGGGTCCAGGTATATTGCTAAGCATGGGAAACTTCCACTTCCCTATCCATACAGTAGCAATGTGACCGTGAGTGCTAGTACCCTCCCACATGGGCCAGTTTCTGATGAGTATTATGATTATATTCCGGTAATAAGCTATCTGAAGCGGTTGGCGCAGCAGTTGGCAAAGCAGAAGACTAGCGGTTATGGGAGCATGACGTAATGAGTAGACGAACTTCTAGATCAACTTCATACACTAGCGGAGTCAACCCCGTTGGCCCGTTCAGGGCAAAGGTAGTTTCCGTTTCCGGGGGGCTTGCCTCTATTCAGATACCACGTCTAGGGATGAACAATGTTTATGACGAGGTTCCGTACTCTGGCTTTGTGCCAACTGTGGGTGCGATTGTGTGGGCATTTTTTATTGAGGGTAACGCTTCTCGCCCTATGATTGTGGTGAGTTCTGATGATTCGCAGTCTGATATTAACGAGATTATTGCGGGCACAAACTTAAATGGTGGCGGCACGGGTGGTTCTGTAACAGTCAATCTTGATGCCACTATTGCTTTGTCTTCTGTAACAGCCGATAATTTTTATGGTGCTTTGACCGGTGATGTGACTGGCAACGCCGAC
>TARA_R110000803_G_scaffold47773_2_pt1 | contig 21281 bp, 24 predicted proteins | sample TARA_R110000803 | Tara Oceans TARA_R110000803 (sample SAMEA4397772) | marine metagenome | biome: Polar Biome; feature: [SRF] surface water layer (ENVO:00010504); material: water (ENVO:00002006), including particulate matter (ENVO:01000060) such as... | depth 5 m | reverse complement strand
TGGTGAGTTAGAACAAGTGGAGGGAATGAAATGAACATATTCATACTCGACACTGACCCTACTACTGCGGCTCGTATGCACTGCGACAAGCATGTGCCTAAGATGTGCGTCGAAGCGGCACAGATGTTAGCATCAGCCTTGCGCCGACACGGTGCTACTGATGAGATGATGCCACTTACCAAAGCAGGTACGCCATACAAGGGTGGCTACGCTCACCACCCATGCACAGTGTGGGCCGGTGATACATACCCTAACTTTCAGTGGTTAGTAGTACATGGTATCGGGCTGTGTTCCGAATACAGAAAGCGATTCGGTAAAGACCATGCTTGCTACAAACCGATACTACGCATGGAGTCTCTTGGCCGACACCTCATACTCAAACCAAGTGACGATATTATAGAACATATTACAGGTGGAGAACTCACACCATTCGCACTGGCTATGCCCGACGAGTATCGTAATGACGATGCGGTTGTAGCATACCAAGCATACTACCATTCCAAGCAGTTCGCCAAGTGGGAGAAGGGTACACCTACCCCCGACTGGTGGCAAGGCGTGGAGGTGAAGGCGTGAGTGAAGGATTGGATAATACACTGCTACAAGACAGTGTAGTTGGAGGTAATCTTCACAGTGGTAATGTCACAAATCATTATCATATTGTGAATGAAGTTAAGTCAGTGCCAACTAAAGTAAAGAGGCAACGACCTAAGAGAAAACAAACCTTACCAACTAAAGTAAAGAGGCAACGACCTAAGAGAAAAGGAACATGGGCGAGGATGTTAGCATTAGGTTTGCGGGATTTTATGGCATTCTTATTTCTCATGACTTTTTCTTTGCTTGGTATATTTGTACTAATGTTTGTGTTTGGTAGTGCTTTATAATGGAGGTGACGGCGTGAAATGCGAAATGTGTTTAGAAGAACAAGCAGAAGCAAAAGGACTTCGATGCGGTAAGTACAATGTGTGTGACCCATGCATCACGAAATCCATTGAAGGTAGGATGTTTTTGATAGGGAGAGATAAGCAATGACAGAAGTAGTAACGATGGAGGTTTACAAGCATGCGCTCGGTGAGCGCATCGGACTCAAATACAAATACAACAGCGACACCAATGCTCTTCTCAAGGAAACACTTGGTTTCCCTAAGTTAATGTGGGATGCTGAGAAGAGGTTTTGGAGTGTGGAAAGTAACAGCGGTGTTGTAAAAGAAGCATGTGATTTACTTGACAGGACAGGTGCCTATGATACTTCTATGATACGCACATACAGTCAAGTCGAATCCTCAAACACACGAGGTAGACAAGACTGCTGGACTATCGTGAAGCGCACGAGACTCTACCTGCACTGGCCTTGGATTGATGATGGGTTCTTGAGAGACCAAGTTCGATTCGCAGTAAAGGCTATCAGTCAATACAAGTGGCACGCCAACGAAAAGTGCTGGTCTATACCTACAGCGCAGGCCATTACTCTACACGCATTACTTGAGGACATCTATGCTCCTCTTGCAGATGCGATACTGGAGAACGATGGTGTCAAGAAACATGTACAGGAAAGCATTGAGCGAGTAGAAATCAGCAGTGCCTCCCAACTGAATACCAGCAAACTGGCTGACATAGATAAGGCACTTGAAGGTAAGTTTCCCGAAGGACTTGCACTCTATCCGTTTCAAAAGGTAGCAGTTGCCTTCGCAGAAATGAGTGAAGGTCGTTGTCTTATCGGAGATGAAATGGGCATTGGTAAGACTATCTCCGCCATCGGTTACACAGTGCTTCACCCCGAAGCGAGACCAGTAGTGGTCGTGTGTCCTGCGAATGTAAAATACAATTGGTTGAAAGAACTGAACAAGTGGTTACCTAATGAACCAGTAGCAGTGGTAGGCGGTGCTAACAGTCTACTTGCCAAGCAAGTAAAGGAGATTGCTGTCTCCAAAGGCGCATCGGAAAGCGATGTACGGACAGCCAAAGGAGCAAAGGCATACCTTGTCAGTGCTGGTGTTGATTTGTCGGTCTACATACCCGACGCTGACTTCGTGATTATCAACTACGACCTCATGGCAAAATACAAAGACGCACTCATCAGTCTGTGTCCCAAAATGGTAATACTCGACGAGAGCCATTACATCAAGAACTCCGGTAGCATAGGTAATCCAGTGCAAAGGACACAGGCTACCCTTGACTTATGTCGCTTTTCACCGAAGGTCATTGCACTTTCGGGAACGGCTATCTCAAGTAGACCAAAGGAGTTCTTCAACACACTCAATCTCATGCGCCCTAGTCGATTCTCATCCGAGTGGGACTTCAAACATCGGTACTGCGACCCTTACAATGACGGGTTCGGTTGGAACTTTGATGGCGCAAGTCACACGAAGGAACTGAACGAGCGGACACGAGACCTGTGCATACGCCGCCTCAAGAGCGAGGTGCTACCGGAACTACCACCGAAGACACGCACCTTCTTTCCTATCCATTTGGATAAGAAAACAAGAAGTCCCTATGATTTTACTCAAGAAGAATGGGACAGAAAAATAGACGACTACTACTTGAACGGTGAATCATTACCACCGGGCACTATGCTCAACATGATTGGCGACCTTCGTCACATCTGTGGGCAAATCAAGGTGGACTATGCGGCTGACTGGATTAACCAATACATCGGACAGACAGGGAAACCGATAGTAGTATTCACACATCACCGAGATGTTCTCAAGCGTTTGGCTGAGAAGTTTAAGAACGCAAGGACAATATCCGGCGATACTCCTTCTAAGAAGCGACAAGAGATTGTCGAAGACTTTCAAGCAGGGCACATCAGTGTCCTCATCTGTAACACAGTTGCGGCCAAAGAAGGTATCACACTCACGAAGGCGGACACTGTTCTCTTCATCGAAAGAGAATGGACCCCTACTGACGAAGAGCAAGCAGAAGACCGTGTGCATCGCATAGGCCAAGAGAGCCAACATGTACACGCAGTCTACCTGTCATGCGTAGGGACTATCGACGAGCATTTTGATAGAGTGGTCGAGCAAAAGAGAGCAGTCGTAAAGGCTGTGCTGGATGGCGGTAATGTCGAACAGCGAAAGGGTTTGATTAGTGAACTCGTTAAGCGAATGAAAGAAGAAAGAAAATGGAGGACCAAATAATGAAAATAGAAATGATACCTATCAACGGTATACCAACGAGATGCCTTGTAATTGAAAAGCATGATGCTTCTGTGTTATGTGAGAACTGCGGAGCGACTACTTATAATCACGAACTACTGGCTAAAGAAGACGATGACTGGTGTATGGACTGTAACGACCAAGAGCACCGTAGTGGTTGGACTGATGAACAGATGATAGTTTGGACTATGGGACAGTTATTTGATGGAAAGGCAGTCGTGATTGTCAAAGGGGATGACGAAGAATGAGTGTGACTAAAGAATGCTCAGTTTGTAAAGCAGAGTTCAATCCTACATCACTTCAAGCCTCTTCATGGCAGGACCTATGTGGTCTTTGTTACAGCAACAGGCGTGATTCTATTTCTATGGCAAGACTGAATCGCAGTAGCCAAAACAGTATACTTTCTATAGAAAAGCGTGTAGCGGACATGGAGGACAAGTTCAGCAACATTGAACTGGTTGTCGAAGTATCGGCTAAGCATACCATTGAACCTATCATTGAGCAATATGAAGGTAGGTTGTCCGACATAAAGGAAACAGTGCGAGAAGAACTCAAAGACGAGATGGCTGAGTTCGTCAATAAAGAAGTTGCTAAGTTTCAGCGACAAATTGTCACACTCAACAGTCGAATAAGGGAGTTGGAAAAGGATGATTGACTTTGGAGACACAGGACACATTGTTCTACACACTATTGAGATAGACTCAATGCAAACAAAGTTCGCTCAACTCTTTCCGAGCGACAGCAAAACGCTTGACAATATGTTGGCGATATTAGACGAGGGCATCATCGCAATGAACGATGATAGTTCTCGCAACGACCAAGGTGAGCCTTGGTCGAGAGGAATACTACTCAAGCAAGACAAGTATAGAGACAGAGGAATACCTGTCCCTTGTGTTGCATTATTTGGAGGCGAATGGAAATGAAAGAAAAAATAGATTGGATGGACGACTTCGTAATGAAATCATCGAGTGAATCAGCCTTTGCACTTATCAACAAAATAGATGAGGTTGTCCGTGTTCACAGCGGACCACCCAGTATGACGAGTTTCGATGCACTGGTGGCAAACCAAGAAGCATTCTCAGTAGCACTCACTAAACTCATTATGCACGCAGTTCTCTACAACATCGACGCTGACACTGTTACCGAAGGTAGTGAGTGGGAAGGCATGGCAGGAGGTTTCCCTAAGTGGAAAGGCGAGCCCGGTTTCTCACACTTGATGTGGAGACTCAAAGAACTTGAGCAAGAAATCAAGGAGTCAAAGGCTCAGTAATTTTATCGAGGTTTTGTTGCTCACCCTGTATGAGGGTGTCCAACATTTGCTGACCGAGTGCAGGGTCTTCGTATTGATTGAGACCCTTATACCAAGGCTCAGCGGCCTCTCTCAGTTCCGGCAGGTCTTGTCGGAAACGGTTTACTTCTCTTTGGAAATCACTCGTATAGAATGGGCGCTTTCTTGGGTAATCGAACATAGGGTCAACGAGTTTAACTTGGTCGGGACTTAATTCGGGGAGGCTAAGTCCGCCCTTTGGCATCACTGCCCAGTTTTCGTCCTTCACATCACCAAGGCCAAGTGCATCCGTAAGAGGGTACATGCCACGCATTTTGTCTTGTAACAATTTTTGAGCGAGGTAGTTGCTACTATCTCCAGTACTTGTAAGTGGCTGACCCAATTCTTGCGTGTAAGTAAGTGGCATGATATTGTATTTACCTTTGCGCCGACCGCCGGGGCCGTAATCAAACTTACCATCGAAGTATTCTTGGTCGTAACCAAGAAGTCTACCGTCTTTACCTGTTGTAGCAAACGCAGGCAACTGTGATTCATGCACAGGTAGAGCATGGAGTTCTTCACCAACGAAGGCTTCGGGGTACATCTCAGCGAGTCGGTTATTAACTAATGTATCAGCCAACTTCTCACCAGTGCCGAACTTAGTAGTATGAAGTGTGTTCGGTTGCCTAAACGCAACACGGTAATCACCACTACCTATTCGTTGGGCTACCTTACGAGGGACAAATGGCGGCATGGATGATGCTTTAAGTAGCACCCATGCTTGCTCAAACGCTCCGCTCATACCCTACGCATAACACGATGCGTAATATCATTTTCCTTAGACTCGGCCTAAGTCCTTATAAAGATACAATAAAGGAAATGGCTGAGACTTGGAAACAAGCAAAACAAATATAAAAAAACAATGGAGAAATAAAATATGGAAGAAATAATTTTGATAGGAAAGATAACACAAAGCACACCGAACTTGGTAGAAATGGAGTATCCATCTGTGATGGGTATGAATACTATTCGTTTACCGAGAACAATGGTGGCTCGATTTGAGTGCATAACGAATGACCGAGTAGCAATACTTGTACGAACAGACGACAGCGATAGAGGACAAGCCTTGTATCGAACCATGACAGTTGATTTCGCACCACTGCATGTGACAGACGAACACCTCAGCATCATCGGTGCCTTAGAGAACCACGAAGACATACCGAGCGGACTGGTAGAAGAGACCGCTGACGAAACACCTGTATGGACAAGCCCTACGGCACCTACTCCAATCGTGACTGTTGTCGGTGACGATGGCAAAGAAGAGTTCGTCATGGTCGACGAACCATTCGATAACATGTTGTTCTCCGGTGGCCGTAAGAAGGTCGAGAGCATCAACTGGGACTTTGAACCAGTGCGTAAGCCTGCCTTCGTCATGCACGAAGAAGGTGGCGCTGGCGCTACAGTAGCACGAGTCAATGACAATGCAGGAAAGCCTGTTGCGTATCACATTTTCAATCCGGTGTATGCAAATGACAAGCGGCCCGCTGGGGCTTACCTTGGGACATTCAGTTCCTCTTACTATCCTATGCCATACGCAAAGGGTTACCGGCCAATTCTCAACATGGCCGCTGAGAAAGGTATGAACGCTCAAGTGATTGCATGGGATGAAGGTAAGCGTTCAGCGTGCTTCGTCGATGCAAGTAGCAATGTCGATTGGGACCAAGCGGAGTCTTCTCTTGGTAAGGGTTGGACTCGTCGTGGTTTCAAGAACAATGGTGACTACCGAATCGGTGTCGCCATCTACAACAGTCTCGATGGCTCTTCTGCATTCAAGGTGCAGGCTGTAGCAGAACGCCTCATTTGCGAGAACGGAATGGTTATGGGTGAGTCAGCGAAACTGATGAGTCTCAAGCATACCAATGGTGTTCTTGGTAACTTCAACTTTGAAGAGTTGGCAGGTAAAATCATGGAGGTCATTCAAGCGGCGGCAAAAGAAATCATTGTTGCTGAAACAATGCGTGACATTAAAGTCAACCGTGATGTCTTTGAGAAACTCATGACTATCTGTGAGAAGAAAGGATTGATTACCAAGCCGGTTATCAAGCGTGACGATGGCGGTAGTATCTCGGCTATCACACGAGGACACATGTGGCGAGTCATGGCACAGGGCTGGACAAGCCCTAATGAATCGTGGGTTGCAGTCGATGAACAAGACGCAGGCTCACTCTACCATGTATACAATATCCTTACTGGTGCAATTACACACAAACCAGTATGGACTGATGGAGAGACGACCCTCAAAGGTTCGACTCTTAACTTCACTACACTCACAGAGCGACTCAGTAAAGTTCACAAGGTGCTTGGTGACATCACCGAAAAGAGCGTAGCCGGAATACCAATTGAACAGCAGTTGGAACACACTCCTATGTTCAGTGCAGTCCTACATTGAGGTGAAGAAAAATGAATGAAGAAGATATGAACCCCGAAGACAGTGCCCGAATGATACTTGAACGACTACGAGAAGGTGGCCTTTGGCAACCTGCTGGCCTCGGCCTCTCGTATGTTAAAGAGGGAGAGACCAAACTATCTCTCGTCGCTCAAGAGAACAACCCGACCAGTGCTCAAGCAAGAATCCGTATGAGGCTCTTGATTGAAAGTACAGGCTGGGAGGTCGACGAGAGCGCAGTCCAACTGACAGATGTCCAGCACCTCTCTCCTCAAGAACAGCACATGCAAGAAATGATGCTCCGTCAAGAGATGGCGCAGAGTTGGAAATGTCAGTGCGAGACTCCGCTATCAGCGTTCCCGCTTGAAGAAGGCAAGTGGACGCACGATGGTGATGAAGAAATGATTCTACCCGATGGTGAGAAGGAACTGGTTGAACAGTGGTCTGTTGTCGTCTCGTGCCCAGTGTGCGAAACGACTCTACCACTTGAGCCATACGACTACGGTCTCCTTGCAGGCGACGATGCAATGCTTGTTTATACATGCGCTGATGACCCTGCTACAAAGAGTCCGGGTCCTGCCTATGAATACAGGTTGACTGCACTGAGCCGTCCCGAAATCATTGAGCACATGGATGCAATCAACTCCCCTACAGGGTCCGCCGATTCCCAAAGTATATTTTGCACAGGTACTATATTTCAAGGTCACCTGTTGCCACCTCATGTAAGAGGAGCGGTTGTCATGGTTCAAGAGACTCTCATCACTGACGAAGAGGAATGAACATGCGAGGATTCGACCAAGTAATCAAGTGGCGTGTTCCTGCTACCTCCGCCAAGTGGAAAGGTAAGGCCGAGGTTGTCATGAGCGTATCTACGCCACTCGGTGGCGCTCCTGCCAAAATAGACATACGGTCACGACGCACTATCGAACACCCCAAGGGAGAAGGTTTCACGAGAGAGGGCGTGAGACTTAGCCTTGAGGATGCGAGCACGCTTGTCAAAGCAATCCAACATGCCCTCGATGAACTGAGGGAAACAGATGGCGACTAAAGAATGCGTAATATGTGGGGTTGAATATCAACCTGCTAATGGTTGGGAAAAAAGACAAAAATACTGCGGCAGTAAGCCTTGTTTAGCAAAGGCAAAAAGACTATCCGATAATGTCGTAGTAGTAGAAAGTATATCGTGCATAGTTTGTAATGTTAATTTTAGTCCATTTAGAAATAATCAAACTACTTGTAGCAAAGAATGTAGAAGAATAAGAGGTAGAAAAATATGTTCTACTCCCGAATCTAAAGCAAGAAAAAACGCCGCAAGACGAAATGCCCCTATTGAAAAAGAATGCTTTGAGTGTGGAACAAAGTATCTTACCCCTAATTATAATAAGGGAAGGTATTGTTCCGAAGAATGTATCAGTTTAGTTATTTGTAGGAATGCAAGAATAAAGGGTAGAAAGACTCTTGCCAAGAAACAAGAAAGTATTCAACCTATTCAATGTGTAGAATGTAAAGTAGTATTTACTCCAAAAGACTTTAGAGGCGGTGCAAGTGGAGAAACAGCAAAGTATTGTTCAAGAGAATGCGGCTACAATAATTGGGCTAAACAACCAAAAAACAAACTTAATTATTCTGTTCAAACAGCAGTAAGAAACCTAATGGTAGGTATTCAAAAAACATCTAAATACTTAAAATACCTTACTTTTACTATAAAAGAACTAAGGGTTCATATGGAAAACCAATTTGATGATTGGATGAATTGGGATAATCACGGTCTTTGGCATATAGACCACATTAGACCTGTGGCCTCCTTTAATTTTACATCTATGGAGGATGAAGACTTCAAGAAGTGTTGGGCTTTAGAAAACTTACAACCACTTAAAGACACAGAAAATATGAGAAAGAATTGTTATTACAATAAAGCAAAGGAGATGGAGCAGTGAACACATAATGTTACTGGCTGAGGCGGCAACCATCGCAGAGGAGTTGCGTAACCTGTATCGGAACTACATGACCGATGCCGAAGAACGCTCCAAGTATTTTAGGCGAATCGTTGACATCATCCGAGAGGGAGTCAAGAACTCCGTTGATGATAGTTCTCAGTTGATTGACATGTTCTATCCGGAATACTCAAAGTATCCGAGGCAACTCATATCATTCCGTGAACTGCGTGATGATGTCTGTCTCAAACTATCCATCTCTCCCCTCGTATGGGATGAGTCATTGACAGGTAAGCCAATGGTACCGATGCTTGCTCTTGAGTCTCCCGAATACGGAGGCGAAGGGATGACAGTCAAGCAGGCCCTCAATCTCATGTCGAGGATAAGAGACGAAGGCTTCTTCAAAATTGCCAGCAAAATGAATGAGAGAGAAGCACTCTTGTTTTGGGGTAGAGCGACGGACGAAAGGCCACCGATGCCCGTCCATCGTTTCCTTCAAATCGTTTCATACGCAACCGAAGGGGGAGCGCAAAGCCTCCAGTCAATCAATAACATGCTCCAAACGATGACACCGACTGAAATCATTCAGCGGTTATTCGTCAACACAGAAGACATAGAAGTAAGAACCATGCAACCGGGACAGGCTTTCCTTGGCCCGGTCTATAGAGCGTGGGACAAAATCATTACCCCAGCCGATGTCTACGCAGATGTAGTGTCGGGCTCAAGGAGATACCTCCACATCACTGAGTTTCCGAAGGGGACTTACAAGGGAGTTCTTTACAACCGTCATAAGCAAATGATGGGTAAGCCACTCAACATACCAATCGAACAAGAATGTATTCTTGAAGTAGAAGTAGACGGTATTGAAGTGAAGCATGTCACAGACATATTCTCTTTAGGTGATGAGTGGGATATTTACAAATCGAAATACAACGAGAGGGCTGACAGGCTTACCAAGTTACAGTTGACCGTTCCGGTCAAGTCCGGTAAGTTCGTGCCCCTCTCTACAGATTTCAGCCATATGCTTGAGACACTGGATGAAGGTGACAAGTTACGCTTCGTCGATGCAGGTCCGATACAACTCGGAGGCAACGGAGGCTGGGTTATTCTCAAGGACGCATTTCACATCAACCTACTTGTCAGTGCTGTTAAGCGAGACGAGCAGTTTGAAACGCATGTTCGTCTGTCAGCACTGGATGGGTTTGAAACCTACGAGGTAGGGCAGGAACAATTAACAGTGACCGCTGCTCAGCACATGCGTCAGCGACTCGCTCATCAAGGTATACTCGCTGGACAGGACTGGTTGCCTGTCGACGAGTATGCCATGGTGGTCGTTGTAGAACTCAGTGAGTTCTCCTTAAGCGAACTGTCTTTACAGAAGGCAGAGGTTCACTACCTCGATGATGGACTTGGGTACAGCGATGTATCACAGTTGACTGACCTCATAGAAATGAGTGGTTAAGTATAAGTCCTTATAAAGATACAATAAAGGAAATGGAGCAGATAATTATGAACTTGAGAGAGAAGTACCGACCGACTACCTTGGATGATTTGGTAGGCTGTGTAAACTTCGTTAAGTCGGCAAAGACTTGGACGATTGATACATGCCCTTCAAACATCCTTATCGTCGGTCCACCGGGAGTCGGTAAGACCAGTGCGGCCTATGCACTGGCAAGGACCCTACAAGGTGAATACTTCGACCCTGTAAACTTTAGAGTCACCAATGCGAGTGACGACAGAGGAATCGACTCGGCTCGTGAACTCAAGGGTATCAGTAAACAGAAAGGACTTGGCGTCAGTCGGCGCATTGAGTTCTTGGATGAGTTTGAAAGTTTCACATCTCCCGCTCAAAAGGCACTGCGTCAAACCATGGAGGAAAGTCACAGCACTACTGTGTTCATCCTCACTGCTAATGACATAGCACCTATTCATCCTGCAATAAGAGACCGCTGTCTCACTTTCTTCTTCAAGGGTATTGACCATAACGACACTGCTCGCCTTGAATACATAGTAGACGAAGAACAACTGCCTCAAGAATGGAAAGAGTTCTTGCCGCACCTTATCAAGTTCACAGGTGGCTCGCTAAGACAAGCCATCGACATCATAGAAGGGTTACCAAGAGAACCCGACGCACTCAAAGAGAGCATTAAGAGAGACACGAGTTATCTCAACAAAGCCGCTCTCCATCTAATGGGGAATGATTTCCCTAAACTATCGGCGTTTTTGACCCAAGCCTTAGAGTCCGGTCAAACACGCTTCGGAGTCCTACAAGGTCTCCGATATCGTGCCAAGCCTCTCATGGAGAGCGCAGATGATTGGTACGATTTCATGCTCACATATGGCGAGTTCGTCATCCTATCCCCACAGTGGGTAGATGATGATGTGTCATTTGTAGAGTATTTTGTTGCAAAACTAAGAAAAAATATGGAGGAATAAAAAATGAATGAAAAATACCCCGAAGATGTGATAGAGAGACTTGACGGATATGCCACGAAAATGGGCATCCCCGTTGGAGAAGCCGCAAATCAGTTTGGTGCTTGGTTGAAAACCGAGTTCCTCGTTGAAAGCCCCTTGAAAGAAGACCCGTTTTACTTGAGCCAATGGTCCGAGCAATTCGTTATCGAAACAAGAAACGCAAGCAGTGGACGACAGCGTGACACCGTGAAATACACAGGTATGTTTGTAGGTGCAGAAGACGAACCAAGAGATAACCGTAAAGGAATGTTTGACAAGGCAATGACAATGTTCCGAAACAACCGAGACACAGCAATTGACGGAGGCCATGTCGGTATCCTTACTGCTAAAGAAGGTAAGTGGTGCCTCAATGGTGAGCCTACCGAAGAGCGAGTCAACGGTAGTGACTTACCTTGGTTTGCATTTGAACACGACGACATGATTCTGTGTCTACTTAACACACGAGACGGTAAGCGTCTACCTATTGCACCTACCAGTTTCAGCAAGGCTGTTTACTTCTTGGGTTCAAGAGAAGGTGGCAGTGATATTCAAATGTGGAAACTTAGCCTACAAGGTAAAGCAATGGAGGCCAACTACACGAACTGGTCAGCAAGTCGCATCAGTGTCATCGAGCCTACCAAGAAGGGCCAAGACATACTTTACACGAACAATAACTTTCACGAGACTACTGAATACACAGACGAATGGCTACCGGAGAACTTGCGAAAAGCGTTCAGTGCTGAGCGACTTCTCGTCAACACTCAAATGCATAATCAATATGTGAACCTCGGAGATTTACTTGAGGCACATCCGGAGCGGAAAATTACTACGAACAATGGTATGACTCTTAATCCAATTGTCGTTACAAGTGGCCTCGTCACTTTCCTTAACAAGGAACCAATGGACAGTGAGTATGACCCCACTGGTCGTTCTTACCGCCTCAATGTTTACCGTCAAGGTGTCGAACCCGTTACCGTTTGGGTTTCGGGAACCATGCATGACCGAGACAATGTGTTTGAATACAACGATGCCAACGGTAACCTCCGTTCGTATAACGAAAAAACCAATGCCATCATCGTAGGTCGTTTGAAACTACGACCTTACAAGAATGAAATGCAACCAAGTATATCGGCCCTCGGTATTTTCATCCCTCACCGAACTGCCCGCCCATCGGGTGGCAGTGGCGATACAAGTCTAAGTCAATTCAAAGGTGAGTCAGTATGAGTGGTTGGGAAGCATTAGCAGAAGGTAACGATGTGAAGAACAACGAGGCTTTGAGAGTCCCCGAACTACCGGTGGCTCAACCAGCCCCAGTAGTACAGACACCATCTGTAGCGAGCGTAGTTACAACAGAAGAGGTGACTACCGAAGTTACATCAAAGGACTTTATCAGCAGGTTCCCTACGCTTCAAGCAGAGATGAAAACACAAGGAGAAGTTCCCGACATCCGACCGAGCCATGTTATGTGTGCACTGGTTGGACACGAGGGTACGGGTAAAACTGGCCTTGCATTCGATGCACATAAACATAAGTGGCCCGAAGGTCTCGCTATAGTAGTAGACCATGACAACGGTGGACTGTCCTGTAAGCAGGCTCACTACAGTGATGATGCTTGTTTCCGGATATTCTCGCCTTGGGTGATGCAACAAGAAGACAAGACTGCTTACAACTACCTTGAGAGTTACAACCGAGTAATGGATATTGGTAAGTTCGCTATGGAGTATGCAGAGCGACAAGCGAGTCCGGAGTTTGAAGGTCAACTCTTGAAGTCATTCATTGTCACTGGTATTGACCAGTACGATGAGATGTGTATCACTACTATGAAAATATACGACCTTGACATGAAGGCTACTGATGCTGTAGAAGCAAGCCACACCAAACTCAATGCTGAAATTGGCTGGAACTGGAACATTCGTTCTACTCGTTTCAAGCAACTGACTGCTATCTGTCAAAAGTTAAACCGGCTCGGTGTCGATGTATACTGGGAGACCCACCTCAAAGAAGACAAAGAGGGTAAAGTCGGACACAACGGTTGGAAATTTGCTTGGGAAAAGAGCGGTAACAAAGACATGTTTCAAATCATTTGGGTAAGTGGTAAGCCTGTCCGAAACAATGACGGTTCACTCACTGGAGAGGTGAGGTATACTGCTGAGTTTTTCAAGGAGAAGACTAACCCTAACCTACTCAATCAAGAACGCCTTTACTTCGTCACGAAGAAAGGAGAAGACGCCCAATGGTACGGACTACCCGAACTACGGGACGGTGTTATTTGAATAACAAACAGTGACTCTCATGGGGGTTTATCCAGTAATAAGGAGGAAATCCATTCTGTCCGGAGATAGTAGTGTGCATGTTTTCATTTCTACGAACTTCTTCCCCCCTTGGCGGTCACACAGGAGGTATAAGTATGACTCAATTTACAATCAATAGAGATAAGTTCGGAGCGTTCCTCTCAAGTTTTGGAAAGGACTTAGGTGACATAGCACTTGCTGTGTCTAAGGATAGTATCCAAGCGGCTGTCGCTAAGAGTACCCATTACATCTACAGGAAGGTAGACTGTGATACTACTACCTCCGGTAATTTGTACATATCGGATATACCGAAAGTGAAGTCTTTCTTGACCACGAGCAAAATACCGGAACTTAATTTCACTCAAGAAGGTAAGACAGGAACACTGCACATCCGTTGCGGTAACACCAGTCTACAACTACCTACTACCTCTTACATCGAATCACAGACGAAGGTCGGTCTCATGGCTAAGACCATTGAGCAGTCAAGAGAAAGCATGTGGCGAACATGGTTCAACAAACCGTTGACCCACCACGCCCAAGTCTCAGCAGAATCGCTGAAACCCGCAACCGGATTCAAGAAGGTTTTGGGTGACAAGTTCGCATGCAAGACAGAGTTCGATGTAGACGGAGAGCAATTCATCATTCGTGGTGGTAAATCCGAGACGGGTAAAATGTTCGTCAAGGCCCCACTCACTCATGTAGAAGCCACAGGAATACCTGTGAGGTCAGCCTTTGACAAATGGTTACCGGAACTGATTAACAACTTACCAACGGGTGACTTTGAACTGCACACTGGTGACGAGACTGTCATCATCCTTGAGCAACCAAGTACTGATTTTCTCATGGTTGTCATCGACCAAGTATACGAGGAGGATTGAGAGATGATTGTCGATACATACCGACCCGACCCCGAAGGTCCCGACCACATCTACAAGAGATGGCGGGACGCAGAGGGTAATCTCATTGAAGAGACGGTATCGGACTTTCGACCTTACTTTTGGGTACCTGCAAGCACCACCCACAGATACATGGAAGGAATCCTCGGAGGCTTCTACGGCGCATCTGTAGACTGGGATGATACAGCAGAAGCGTTGAGAACAGGAGAGAAACTTGTCAAGGTATACGCATACAGACAGCGTGACATCAAAGACATTGCAAGGCGTTTCACTCAAACATGGGAGGCTGACCTTAGTTTAGAAGACAGGTATCTCATTGACAACATAACCGAGATGCCCGAATGGAAACCGAGGGTTTGGCACTTCGACCTTGAATGGTGTACGAAGTCTAAGCAGACAACAGTCATGGCTGTCATTGACAACTACAACAATCGCTATGTTTCTTTCTGTTGGAAAAAGCATAACCCGAATGGCCTCTATGACATGGACTTCTACGAAGAAGAAAGAGAGGTAGAGTATGAGGTCAACGGTGTTCCTACCAAGTTCACCTATGAGCGCCATCTCTACGGCTCGGAGTACGAGATGCACGAAGCATTCCTCAGTTACATGGATGAATGTAACCCCGACATATTCGTCGCTCACGCTATCATGTGGGCGGACCTCCCGCACTTGATTGACCGCCTCAAGAACTTTCGCAGGCTCAGTCCCCTCGGCAGAGTATTGCGACCCGACAAAGGTTCGTATGATTATGTCGACCAGCCTATCATCGGTAGGTTATGTTTCGATACGGCTTCTCCCTCAAGTACCGGTAGTGGATTTGAACAGGTATGGAAAGACAGCGGAAACCCTCAGTTAAAGAACCGTAAATTGGAAACGATTGCACAGGCTTGTAAACTGGGTGGTAAGTTTGAGATGGATGTCCATACAGGCTGGACAGAGCGATTCGATGAATATGTCGATTACTGTATGCAAGACACTTTGCTTCTCAAGAAAATAGATGAGAACAACCATGTCCTCGATTTCTTTCTCTCCCTGCAACGGTTATGTGGTGTGAGTTTCCGTTCGTGTAACAATGTCACGAGGTTCGCAAGAGGGTTATTACAGCGTAGAACAAAAGTGAAATCACCTACAAAGACCGAACAAGAAAAGCAGGAATACGAAGGTGCATTTGTCCCGCCTCCTAAGCCGGGGCGATATGAAGGAGTAGCCTGTGTTGACTACAAGGGTCTCTACCCTTCACTAATTCTCAGCCATAACCTGTCGTATGAAACACAAGTATCAGCGAGTAAGGCTGACGAAGAAGATGTTAGGCAGTTGCCCGATGGCACATGTTGGAGGCAGGGAGTCCCTGCTATTCTACCGAGCATGGTTACAGAGATGTTTCAACTGCGTGAAGAATACAAACAAAAGATGCGTGAAGCCCCTACTGAAAATGAAAGGAATGGCTGGAACACTATGCAACTTGCTACCAAAAGAGTGATGGCGAGTCTATACGGTGCGACAGCAAGCCCTTACTGGGGATGGTGTGACTTTGACATCGCCAGCGCAATCACCGCCTGTGGACGACAGGCTATCCGATTCCTAATGGAGGAGTCGCAGAATCAAGGGTACAGTGCTCTCTATGGACACACCGATTCTGCGTTCGTCCAAGTTCCTTTTGACGAGGCAACTGCTCTCGCTAAGCACCTTACTGAGACTGTTCAGCGTGAACAAGAAGCCAGTCACCTCATCGTCGAGTTTGAGGCTTATATGCCCTACTGGATTGTAGGTGGAAAGAACCTATACTACGGTATATGTTCTTATCCTCCCGAAGACGACGGTAAGGCCAAGAGTGCTCGATGGGGTAAAATTAGCAGTCTTGCTCCTATCTCAAAGAACCTTGAGAACGATATACTCACTGCCATATGCACAGGTGCTGACGAAGAAGAAGTCATTGGAATGGTAAGGCCGTTATCTAAGCGTATCAAGCGTGGAGATGTAACTCCTCAAGAGGTCACTAAAACAACCCGACTACTGAAAGCCCTGCATAAATACGAAAAACCGGGTGGCGGGATAAAGGCGGCTATGTATTACAATAAACATATTGCAGAAGGTACCCTACTCGGAAAAGGGAGTAGCGTGAATCATATTTATGTAGACAAGTGTCCCGATGGATTACCTACTACAAGTATAGTCGCTTATGTAAAAGAGAGTGATTTAGAAGGCTTTGCTCTTGACTACGACACCATGGTTGACAAACTTATCAAGGCTATAATTAAGCCTATATTCAAAGCCCTTAACTGGGACTTAGAAAGAGCGAGCGGGGCGGCTATGCCAAAACAATACTATTGAAGGTGAAGAAGAATGAGTAGAATAGAAGACGAAGTATGCAAGAAAATTGAACAACGAGCGGAGGTCGGTCTAAGTAAGTATGGAGTTACTATGGAGACTGCGCCACTGTCTCGACTGGAATGGCTCGTGCATGCCCAAGAAGAAGCGATGGACTTAGCGGTCTATCTACAGAAACTAATTGAAATGGAGATGAAAGAATGAGCAGAGATTGGAGTGCATACGCAAAGTCCACCTATCAGTGGACGAAAGACAGTGATAAATACCTTAGAATGACAAAGACCAGTCTTACATCGGATTTCGACTTCTGTCCAAAACAATATGAATACAAGCGTGTTCATAAGTTACCGACACCAAGCAGTGACGCAATGATAAAGGGAACAAATGTCCACGATGCTATTGAAAAGTATTATGATAATGTCCCTCCTGTAGTTGACAAACTATTGACTCTTATGCAAAGAGGCAAGAGAGAAGAAGCGTTAGAACTCGCACTTAGTGTGATGCCCAAAGAGGACTATCAACTCGGAGAAGAGCCTTCTATAGAACAGCGCATTAAGTGGGATTTGGAGCGGTTACTTGGTGACGGTAAAGACAACTACTTGCCTGTAATAAACGAATTAGAGGTCCACGCTTTCTTAGACCATGAGTTTGAGTTTAATGGCGAAACCCACACGATTCCCATCCATTTTGCTGGTAGCATTGACCGAGGTTATGCGACAGAGGATGGTACATATTCACTCATGGAGTTGAAGACAGGTAAATGGGTGCAAACCAAAAACCGACAAGACAAATGGACCGACCCTCGATTCAAAATGGAGTCCATGCGAACAGAGATGGCCTTTTACAAGAAACTCTTGGGGTGGGCTAATCACGCCTACCAAGAGGTATCGCATTGGGGCTGGGTCTACCCATCCGGTGGAGAATCGAAAATGGACGACTTGAACAAGTTTGGGCAAGAACAACGAGGGGTCAATAAAATTACCTACGAAGAGGCCACTGGTGGACTATGGACTACATACGGTAAAAGGGTCGATAAACTCATAACTGCGTTGTTGACTGCTTATCTCGCAAATGACTTTCCTACTAAACCGAGTGCAGGTAAATGTGCATGGTGTAGTTTCAAACCCATTTGTCCCTCTTGGGATGGGAGTGATAATCCACAGGAATACCTTGATAGTTACAAGGAGGAATAAATATGAAAATTGAAAATAGACACGAATGCGCACGAAATATAGAAAGACAACTGTCTCCAATTGTAGGCAGACCAGTAGAAGTAACATTTTCTCACTTGGGTAAAGAAAAGCGATACAGCATAGCGATACAGACTACGCTGTATGAGTTCTCCGAAGAGGATGGTCCTTTAGGGTCGATGTATGTCACCCTCAATGTCACGCTGTTACAAGACGATAAACTAATTGATGAAGTCTTTGAAGAGATTGTAAATAAATACCAGCGTGATTGAAATGCAAATTGTTTTTGATTTTCCGAGAGAAGTTATGGAACTCAGCCCCGAAAGAGGCAGAGGGTATCGGAAAATAGTAAAGAATAACGCAGACTTAGAACGCTACTGGACTGGTAAGAATGGTGTATCGAACGCCTACATGACAGTGTATGGCTATAGGGCTACCATCCAACCACATAACAGAAGAGTGGATTTAGAAACCCCAATAGTCCGTCATTTCGTCATGGACTTTGACCCAAAGGATTTCCGGAGTAGAGGAGGGACAGGGGTCAAACCTACTGCTCCTCTTGAGCAGACAAAACGACTTCATGAGTTCTTATTGAAAGAAGACATCACTCACTGTGTTTGGTACAGCGGCGGAGGCTTTCACATATGGGTTGGCTTGGACAAACCATACATACCGAGTAGCGGAGACAGTCTTTCCGACATTAAAGAAGCAGGGATGAAGGTTGTTAGTGACTGGATTTATACAATGGACCTTTACTGTTCCGACCCTGCTGTCCCGTTCGATACAAGTGGTATGATTCGCATACCCAATTCTTACAACTCAAAGCGAGGGTTATGGTCTATCCCCCTCAGTACAGGTGACCTTGAGAAAGGTATTGAGTATATTACTGAAAAGGCACTTGACCCCGGTAGAGGGATGATTCCTTACGGAGAGAAAGGGTTGGAACTTGAAATTGTCAAGGGTAAAAGTAGAGGCAGGGTGTTCAATCCTAATTCAAAACCCATTGACTTACCTACTATCTCTATGGAGGGTGTCATCATATTACCCTGTCTAAACTCGGCGGCGTGTCGTGTAGGTAGTAACCCCAGTCATGATGAAAGAGTGCAACTTGTCAAATATCTATCAAAGCGAATGAGGAACTTCATTCCTGTTGAAAGAATAGATAAGGAAAAATTAGATGAGCATACCGAAACTATAGTCCGATTCATACGCTCATTGGAATGGGCGGATTTCAACGAAGAGACTACAAGGTATCAAGTAGGAACTATCATAGGCACTGAATATCCGCAAACATGTTCAATGCTGTATAAGAAAGGCATGTGTCTTGGTAAATGCAGATACTGGGACAAGACGGGTGCCATAGAGGAGGAAGAATGATGCGAAGCCGTTGTATGTTCTGTGAAAGGAAAATTATGAAGAAGGCTACTATTTGCTTCGCATGTAAGGACGCAGGTCCCTATGACAAGTCCAATCCCGAAGCCGCTAAATACGCCTGCAAGGGTATCAATTCAAAGGGCACAGCCTGTTTACTGTGGGCCAAAAAAGACAAGCCCTACTGTACTTATCATAGGTTTCAATTCAAGGAGAAGTCCGAATGAAAATAACTGAGCCGCTTATCATCGACTCAAACGAAAGAGGTCCTCTTCATGATGCAATCATAAGGGCGGCGGAGCGTGAAAATGTCACGATTAAGAAAGAACATCTACAAGGGATGGGCGACTACAAGGCAGGTAATGCCAGTGTAGAATGTAAAAGCATATCCGACCTTATCCAATCCACATTCAACGGTCACCTACAGCGTCAAATAGAAAACCTTGATGCAAACTGCGAGCGTGTCATACTGGTCGTACATGGAGACATTGCTAAATATGTAGCAGTGTGTAGAAACCAAGGTCGACCTACATCCTATGCAAAGGTCCTCGACCTTATGCTGGGTGTATTTGCTCGATTAACAGCCGACTTCGACTGTCATATTTATAGAGCCAAGGATTACAACGAGGCGGCTATATTCATCGCTAAATTGCACAGTAAAATGCATAAGCCTGCAAGTCGTCATGGTGCAAAGGCAGTAACAAGAACCAGCACTAATGATGTGAGGGCAGACCTGCTTCTTGCAATCCCCGGATTAGGGCCGGAAATGGTCAACAAGTTACTGGAAACCTGCGGCTCTGTCGAAGAGATGCTGTACCCCGAATCACTCAAGCAAGTGAGGGGCATGGGTCCAAAACTACGGCAACGCTTAATTGAAGTACTTACTTCGGAGACACCTATCATAGTCAAAAAAACATACAACAGGAGAGAGAACAATGGAACACAGAGCAGATAATTACGAATGCGTGCATAAATACCCGATACTCAAGGGTTACCTTGAGCACTTTAATGAAGTGAGTAAGAACAACGAGATACCGGGATTACTGTCTTTCTTCTACATACTTGGTCAAGCGGCTATACCCTATGTAAGAGTCCCTGTGGGCGGTAGTAACCTCGACCCAAGAGTGAATATGTTTTGGATTCAAGACACCCGAACAGGTAAGTCAGCGGCGTATCAAATCATTGAAAAGGTACTTGAAGGTTCTAATTTAGAATCACTCGATTACAACAGTGGGAACGATGCCGCTCTTTTAGGAACTCTTGTTCCCGACCCCGACTTTGAAGGTAACGAAAGAGATGCCCCTCAAATAGTGAGAGAGGGTATCCTTGCCGGTAGAAGAGGACTTAACTTCGATGAAGGAAGCGTCATCCTCAAGACAGGGCAATACAATGAAAGTACTACTTTGTTTTTACAGTCCGCTTTGAACTCAGCAGGTACAGGTAGAAACCGTATTACTAAGAACATGGCAAGAGCCTCTTTCACTATCAAGTCCGAAGTGTCTCTTTGGATTACCACATACCCTCCAAAGGGTATCAAAGAGCATGTACTGGACAAAGGTATTTTTCAGCGAGTTCTCACTTATTGGAGACACTGGACTCTTGAAATGAAGCGTGCGATTAACCACGAACTGGCAGAGTCAGTTTACAGTGATGTTAAGTTTGAGGTTCCCTTTGATGATGTAACTGATTTCTTCAAGAATGTCCAAAAGAAACTAAAGCGGCGTGTCTTAGAACTCAGCGGTATCGCTCCTATTGAATGGGATGAGATGGATGAAGACGACCAAGAAACAGTCGTCATGGGTTTAATGCGTCGAATGTTTACACCCGACGAAGCATACAGACCTGCGCTGGTTGCGGCCATTGATGAATATTATACCATTGTAGAAGTCATGAGTCCCGACAAACAGGGTATTTGTTCTTCGTTTATCATGGGGTTACAGAATTACACGAAC
>TARA_R110000803_G_scaffold54250_3_pt1 | contig 21291 bp, 17 predicted proteins | sample TARA_R110000803 | Tara Oceans TARA_R110000803 (sample SAMEA4397772) | marine metagenome | biome: Polar Biome; feature: [SRF] surface water layer (ENVO:00010504); material: water (ENVO:00002006), including particulate matter (ENVO:01000060) such as... | depth 5 m | reverse complement strand
TCGAGGAAGAGCACCGGCTTCGCGCCAGTCGCGGACGTCTGGTCGACGAGGAGTGTTGCGGAGGCGTCGTTGATGACAACCGCATCGACACCGTTCACACGGAAGTGATGCTTATACGTTGTCGCGACTTGGTGGATAATGCTCCCCGAAGTATCAACGTCTAGGAACAGGTTCGCGCCGTTTGACCGGATGTAACTTGAGGCGCTATCGAACCAGAAGAGGAAATCCCCGCCGATGCCCATAGACAGGTTCGGCGTGCCGAACGCCCCATCCAGCGGCAGCACGAGGCCGTTCGCGTCGAACCTACCAACCTCAGTCCCTGCGCGCGTCGTGATGACGACGTCACCAGTCGTGGCGTGCCCGGCTTCGAGGACAATGTTTTGCCCGGAGTCATTGCTCAGATATAAGAGGCCAGTATGCGCCCAGATAACTGTGTTGCCTGCGCCTGCGTAAACCTCCAGATCGGTGCCCGCACCGCAGATTATGTTCGGGTTTGCAGCGGTCCCGTCCAGCGGCAGCACGAGGCCGTTCAGATCGAAGTGCGCGCTCTCGACAGTGTTGACCTTGAAGAGATGCGTATTGCCGGCAGCGGCGTCATAGATGATGTTGCCGCCGTCGTTCTGGATCTGGAGGTTCCCGGTCGTGTTGAAGATATTGCTGACGGTGGCGTGTCGGTAGAACCTGAGTTCTTGACCGGAACCGAGTTGGATCTGAGCGGTGGCTGCCGCTGCGGAATCCCACGGGAAATACATAGCCCCGTTTCCGTCAGCCCAGTAGGAAGCGTTCGTTTGCCCCGTGGTAGATATTTGGACTGCTCGGCCACCTGATGGCGCTGCGGGAGCCGAACCTAGATTTACACCGTTGTCGTGCCAAAAGATCTTCGTTGATCCAGCCCCGTTGCCAACCCCTGACCCAGCTGACAATCTTCCGTGCGTGATCGCGTTGAAGCCTGTCGCTGCGGTGCCTCCGCCGATGTACAAGGTGGTGGCCGTTAGCGTGTTGGATGCGTAAAACGCCGTCACGTAATCCGTGGAGCTTGCGTATCCCCTGGTCGCAATCCGAATAGTCTGGTTGTCGGTCACCGTGTCAGACGATTTGAACATCGTATGAGCACCGGTAGGCAGCCCCTTCAGTACCGTAGTATCCGCATAGTTCCCGAACGAGGAGATCACCCCTCCCCCGCTTAGCAGTTCGGTTCCGCCTACAACATCAAAGATCGAGAAGGTACTCCCAGCAGTCAGACCCATCCGATACAGCTCGGTATCGTTGTTGTCGTAAAAGTGGAAGTACGCATCGTTGGTGCTATTCAACCCCGGTCGAATCTCCATCCGAATGGGTTCGTCTTTCCGGTTCGCCATCCGGAAACCAGATGCATTGTCGAGGATACCCATTATTCCGTAGCCTTTGGCGCGATGCCTTTTCGATTGGAGATCGGTCCACGCGATCTGTTGACGACGATCGGCACGCCAAGCAGGGCACTACCGATAGAAATGACTGAAGTGAGGACGTAGGGGATCCAGTCCGTCTGCCCGGTCAGCATGTCGAACTTGTCCTTAGACAGAGTCCCTGCTTTGACCTCTTCAGCCAGGTGATCCACAACCTCTTGAGGAAGCGTCGTGCAACTGAAGAGGAAGAAGCAGCCGAGTCCTGCGGCTACGATGAGACAGGCCCAGACAGCCTTCTTCTTGATGGTTGAGTTCTTCATGATCATCCTTCAGCCCCGATTGGATCGATAGGTTCCGGATCAATCGGCTCGACTATCGAGTCTTCCGGATTCGCAATCCGATGCTTGATCAGCTCCCTGAAAGCTTCGAGCACCGAGATCGCATCTAGCGCATCCAGGAGCATGATAGCCTGTTCGGGTTTGAGGTAGATCTCTAGATCTCCTCCGCTGGCCTTCACTGCGATCTCTAGTTGCTCTTTCGATATTCCCATTTGATCAAACTGCCACGGCTGCGGCCATTCCCGCCACATCATCGGCACTTTTTTTCTTCAGATGTCAAGAACTGGGATTTTTTCTTCGGCAACTTTCGCTAGGCGTCCCTTGCCACTTCACTGGAAGAGTGCGATCTTGTTGACGGGAAGCAGTTGGGCCAGGCGGGCACCTGGCTTGAGAAAAGGGTGATAAGTAGAACGTGTTACCGGCAACAGGTCTGTCGCTTTTTGTCGTTTGCTTGGGCTCCGAGTGATCTCCGGGTCTCTCGGAGCTCTTTACGTATACGATTCAGCTAGCCCATGAAACTCACATCGGCCCAAGCCGCGAAGTTCCGAGACCAGACTCTCCGAGATACCATCCATTACGCTCGGAATGTCCTGAATTTCACCTGGGCTAATGTCTCGATCCGGCGTCCAGACGGCAAAGTTGTAGGTGTCCGGGAAGTCGGGCCGGAGTGGGGGATCAGTTACGAGGTTGAGGGTCATCAGAAGATGGCTCGCGCGCTGGATGGGGACTCCAGTTTCGTGATGATACTCATGCCCCGAGGCGCTCTGAAGAGCACTGGACTCACGGCTTTCGTGGCGAAAGAGATCACGAGAGACCGGGATCTCAAAGTCGCCTATTTCATGGATACCTCGGACAAGGCCGCCGAGAAGCTCGAAGAGATCAAGCGTATCTTCGAGACGAATAAGAACATCGACGCTCTCTGGGGAGACCTCCGGGGCGACAAATGGACCAATTCGGGTTTCATCCTGAAAGGTCGAACGATGTCCGGGGATCCGAACGCTTCGCTCGCGGTTGGTTCTCCTAACTCATCTCCGACCGGCAAGCATTACGACCTCATCGTCCTCGATGACTTGGTGAACGAGGAGACGATGCGGCAAGAGGGTGGGATGGCGAAGGTCATCGCCTTCTACGTCAAGATCCAGCCGCTTCTGAACCCTGGAGGCCGGATCGTCATCGCGGGTACTCGCTACGGAGAAGAAGATCTCTACGGGTGGATTCTGAAAAACTTCGCCGAGGATTACGAGGTAGTCACCGTTGACTGCGGGATGGAGATCGAGCGCGATGAGGCCGACCGCGAGATCCTCGTAGGGGAGCCGACCTTCAAGCACCTCAATCGAGTTTTCCTCGAACGGCAGCTCAAGACGATGGGCGTGAAAGCCTTCTGCCATCAGTATCTCAACCGCCCGGTGAGCTCGACCCGGCAAGTTTTCCACAGGCATCACTTCGAGTATTTGCCCTGGGAACGATGGATGGAAGAGCTTTCCGTTTACGGAATAACGGATACTGCGACTTCAACCGATGATGATGCTTGCCGCTCGGTCTTCGGGATCATCGGGATAGATCGCCGGGACACCGCGTATCTCCTGGATATCTGGTTTGGTCGTGTTCTGCCTGGCGATTACGTCCGGATTGCTTGCGATATGCTGGAGAAATGGGACCAGCGAGTTCGGATCAAGAAGATCTTGATGGAGGTCACGACGGCGAATCAGGTCTTCGCTCCTCTGTTTCAGCGCGCATTCGACGACCGGCAGATCCGGTTCCAGTGGGAGAATATCAATCGAGGCGGGGTCTCAGCTTTGGCTAAGGATCGCAGGATTGAGAGGCTCCATGACCGTTTCGACGGGGGTCGATTCAAGGTTGTGGACACCATTCCGACGCACCTTGGTGACGAGCTCGTTTTCCGCCCGAATGGGGTCAAGGACGACAACGATCTCTGGCAACCAGACGGAGAATTGGTCCGCCAGTTCGTGTCGTGGCCGGGCACAAAATCGAAGGATATCCCTGATGCGATCGCGGATATCGATCACATTGACGGTAAGAATGGACGCATCTGTTCCGGGATGGGAGTCAAGGCCGCCAAGCGGGCGAAGTCCCTCGCGGGTAGAAAGGGACAACGAATCAATCGTAGTCGATTGCCTTCTGGGCGTCGTAATGGCGATCTTTCAGCCAACCCGTGGAGTCAGTGGGCAAAACGCCTGAGTGGATAATGGACGAAGCCGTAAAGAAGAAGAGTTCCAAGCCAAAGCGCCCAACACAAGAGCAGGTTGAAGATGCGATGGCTCAGATCAAGAACGTGCAGATTGGGCTCCAAGCTCTCACGACACAGGTAAGTGGGTTTCCGGGCATGAATCCATCTGGCTTGATCGAGTTGTCGAGACGCCTTGGAGTCGCGCAGAACTACCTCGCAGGAGCTCCCTCTGCGCCTCCACTGACAAAGACCAAACCGAAAACTGATCTCAAGAAAGCCTCTCGGCGGCAAGGTAGTTTCTGATGGCGTTCACGACTCTTACGAATGCTCCCGGAGTTGACTCAACGGGTGAGGTCATTCAGCGGACGAGTTTGACGACTCGTGAGAACATCAAGCTCGAAGGGACTTGGGACGAACGACGCTTCAACGTGACGAATGCGACGTATGACCCTACTCCGAAGACCTTGACCGAGGTCGGAGCCTTCACGGACTACACCTTCACGGGTGGCGACATCGCTTACTTCCGGCTTCCGGATGGTCAGCTTGTTCAGGCTGAAGTCGCGAGCAGGACTGATGCGGATGAAGTCGTTCTAGTTACGGACATCATCACTCCGACGACGGCAGGCATCGTTTGTGTTGAGCCCGGCATCGGACGGCCCCGTGAGATCGAGGTCCGGATTGTTGATGATCCGCATGGTTCCGAGGTTGTCGGATGGACACGTCTGTTCGACATCGAATGGGACACTCCGAGTTCCTGGACGGGCGAGCTCCGGAACGTCGCGGTCCCTGTTGGCGGTTGGTACAACTGGGAGTGGCGTGTTGTAGACGTCAACGCAAACGTTCTCATCGCGGACATCACGCACACCGGCAAGTGGGCTGTTGGTGCGGTCTTCGTCTTGATGGGTCAATCGAACATGGAGGACATGTACGAGGACGTCGATGCGATCGAGTCCACGGCAGAAGTTCCCGGTGCGTTGATTGGTTTCTACGGGAACACAACGAAGTGGCATCAACTCTCAACGGTTCCGAACACCGGGATCAATCTAGGGTTCCCTGGTGCAGCTTGGACGCAATCGACGAAAGAGATCACTCTAATCGGAGCATTCGCCACTTACTCCCATACTCCGGGGGACATGATCCTAGTCTTCAAGACTGGGTTCGTTTCGATGTTCGCCGAGGTAGCGTCGAAGACCGACAACGACACGATTGTTCTTGTTGAAGAGATCTACGCGACCGATCTCACCGGGATCCAGAATCAACAGCTTCCGACAGGGTTGACCGCGCTCGCGAATCAGATTGCGACCGGCTTTCCAAGTGTTCCGATTGGCTTCCTGAGTGCTTCTGCTCCGGCCTCCGCGATCAAGGAGGAGTCGTCCTATGCCGGATCCGGCATTTGGCTCAAGAACGTCCCGACCTCGCTGTTGAACTTGGGAATCAGCGTTCGCGTTGCGACTGGAACGAGAGATGAACAGCTCATCGAGGCTGTCCTTTGGCAGCAAGGCGAGAACGAAGCACTCTCTCCAACGGTGACGAATTACACGGACTTTGTTCCGACCGTTGGGTACTACAAGCAAGCACTCAACGAGCTTGAGCTTGAGATCCGGAAGAAGCTGAGGTCTTGGCGTGACATTCCGTTGATGGTCGCGACGGTCGGCAAGTATGCCGGCATCGAAGCAGACCAAGTCTCTGAGATGAATGGGGCTGTTCGCAGCGTGTTCCCCCGCATCATCGGAGACCAAATCGAGTGGTCGAAGAGCCGAGGTCATGGCATCTGTCAGCTTCTCGGCTCCGACACCCAACTCGACTCGGTTCACTTCACTCCGGCAGCGCGTCTCCTGTGGGGTCGCCGGTTCGGCCAAGTAGTCGCCGGAACGATTGGCGATTCACCATCCGGATCAACTACAGGTCCGGAGATCACGGCAGCGACCTTTGGAGATGAGGTTACCGGAGCACTAGCTGCGCGGGCTCCTACCGACGTAGAGCTCCAATCCAAGCTTCACATCACGTTGCGTGTAAAGCACGATCAGGGCACGACCCTGGTGGCTGGAACAGAGGATCATGCGTGCTTCACGTGCGCTGATGAAGTTGGTCCGCTTTACGTCTCGGCTGTGACTCTTGGTCCGGTTGTCGCGGCTGGAGCAACGCAGCTTGTCCTTCTCACAGTTGAGCGGGATACGGCCATAACGGCTGGGAAGGATCGCGAGTTTATCGCACCTGGTTTCCTAGTCGGTCCATCTGCAATCGTTCGCTATCTCTACCAGCCATCGTTCCCGCACAACGCAGCTCCGCTCGATCGTCTTCTGTTCGATGATGTCGCGATTGCAATGCCGTTGCTCATGCCTACTCAGTGGAACTGGAGTTCAGGATCTCCGGCTCACCCACGCGGACATCCTCCGGTTGTTGGCGGTTCTCCGATGTCTAGCTATCCCGGTCATTCTCCGATCGCTGTTGGGTGTGCGATTACCAGTGTTGCATCTATCGCATCAAACTTGATAGAGATCGATGCTCCGGACAACTGGGAGAACGATGCATCAGGCAATGCAGTAATCAAGCCGGGTGACTGGTTCACTGTCTCCTACCCTCTTACGCCTGGTTTTGAAGGCGTCTACGTTGCGGAAGGAACGGTCCGGAAGGTCACTGTATATGCAAACTCGGCGACTGTGATGACTTTGGAAGTGAGTCATGACTTCACAGGACAATTACCAACTACGGCACACCAACTTGACATCGTGACGAATCCGCAAACTGAAGGTGGGATTCTCGCACTATCGCGTAGCTCGTTTAGCTTCGGAGGTTCTCCAAAATGACGACTCCATATTCTCAAGGTGAACTGGAGCTAGCAACGACCGGTTCTGGTGCTGCCGGCTCAGTCACAACTGTTCTCGTTCAGAGCATCAGCGCAGATCATTATCCGATTGTCGTCTTCGCGTCGATCGAGTGTGACACCGCGACATCGTACGTTGAGATCGCATTCCGAGATCCGGCTCTGAATCTTTATCGGATGAAGCGGGTCACAGGTGTCGGAACGTGGTCCCAAACCGGGATGGCTCAGATCCCTCCGGTTCTCGGGTGCGACATCGTTGCGATAATCGAGGACTCGGCAGGCATCGAAGCGGGCCGGGTGATGTGCGATGGGGTGATCGAGAGGAAGAACGGATGACTAACTGGCAAATGTATGCTCAGGTTCCGGCTCTAGCCTTCCTGAAAGAGTTCGATTTCGTCAACGACGTATTTCGATGCGTGCTCCTCGATACTGCGTATCCGGCAAGTGCAATTACGTCCCTTGCTCATACGTATTATGCGTCCGATGTAGCTTCGTATGAGATCTCCGGCACCAACTACACAACGACCGGGAAAGCCCTGGTGAATAAGTGGATGTACTGGAATGGCGCGACCACGGACTGGGAGTGGCGAGCAAACACGCTGACGTGGACGGATCTTGGTATCGACGTAGGCACTGTCGGCTCGGCAGTGATCTACCACGCGACAACTGATCGTGTGATCGCGCTCAACGACTTGGTAGACAAAGCGACAACTGGAAGGGATGCGATCGTTGAAATGCCAACGAATGGGATCTTCCAGATCCAGTGGCGTCAGTCGAGCGGAGCTATCCTCGGAATGCCTGACATGTACGAAGAAGCTGACATCGTAAGCGTCATCTGATCATGGATATCACCCTCGAAAACAGAGAGCCACAGGCAATCGCTCGGGCTTATCGTCGTTTTGACTTCCCAATTCCGGCAACCGTTTTTACTGCCGACGAAGGGACGATTGATTTTGGGGGTGGTAAGAGTGCGGACTACGTGCTCGGGATCCAGACAGGGCCACTTCACCGATGGATCCACATCCGGAATTTGTCGTGGGACTTAGCTGCCAACCAGAAAGTTACCGGGACGATGAGCACTGGGACTCCCGGATCTCCAATCCCGCTGTTCACTGCTTTGACTGGAACAGGCTCAGGCATTGACGAGATCGGTGGACCGAGCTCTGCCGGCGCGAAGCCGATCATCCGAGTTTCGTACACGGACTCGACTCCGGATATCGACATCACTCTCGAATTCTGGGAGCAGACGAACACGTCGGACTTCATGCACGAGTGGATCGCGCGTGGTCGTCATGTTGCGACCGGGATCCTGACTGAGTGGTCGTTCATGTTCTGGCCGGATGCCAACCCTAATCCGACTGGTGGTCTCAATCAGGTCGAGTGTGGCATCATCAACATGCGCTCTGACCTGACGCAGGACTTGGGCCGCATAGGGAACATTGAGTCTGTAAGCGCGATCATGCCTACTGGATGGCAGGGCCATTTCTGGTGGGACGAGTTCTACACTCGGAATGCTGTCAGCTCGACGACGAACATTCGCCTTTGGGACAACCAGCAAGGTAGTAACCACTACTGGGCTGAGTGTGCCGGGACTCCGGGGACGCTCATGACGATGCTCCCGGATGTAGCTAACGCGGCAGAGATCGCCGATGTAGTGAACAAGTCAAAGATCGGATTTGCCTGCCATGGCATGGCATCGAGGTCGGACTGGGAAGGAAAGTTCGGTCCGCTTCCGAAGTTCGTGACGGACTTCACTCCGAAGGTCTTTCTTCGGAACAACATCAACTGCCCGGATACGGCTGCTTTCATCACTCAGAGATGGGCAGCCTATCTGAGTGATCTGAATCTGTGGAAAAGCCGATCCCTCCCGGATGACCAAAGGCGCGTAACCCGTCTCGGCGCTCCTTCGAAGATGTTCAAGACCGGGGACCATCCGGGCATCGCAAAGACGAAGTCGTTTGCTCCGTTCTGTGTTGAGGACGGTTATCCCGGAGCGATCAGCGAGTTCGTTTGGGACATGCTCCCTTATTTCCGGAGACCTATCTGGTTTCGTCATCGTGGGCCTGGGGATGGCGGAACAGATGGTGAGCCTGTTGAGTTCATCGATTACCCGCATCCGGACAGGCTTTTAGATACTGATTCTGGGTTCCTGTTGTTGAACGAGCAGGCTCTGTGGCCTGCGGTCTACGGATCACCTCCTCTCAACGCCTTCCCATTGAGCCAAGCCGAGATGTACAACGCTCGGTATTCGTACGAGAAGCAGAACGGGGACGATTACCAAGGTGGCCGGATGAGTCACTTGCTGACGCATGAGCAGTTCAACTGCTACGCGCTCACGGGAAGACGCATCTTCCGGACGATGAACGAGCAGTTCCTCCGAGGGATGCTCTTTGAGTGGCACACCGGGGACTACAACCTCAAGTCACAGCAGCAGGGATACGGCGGAACGTTCGCAGCCCGAGCCGGACGCGCATGGGGGACGTACGCGTTTCTTCTTCACAGCACTACAGATGCGACTCTGATCGCAGCGGTGAAGGATCGGATTGCGAAGCGGATGACCAAGACTCCGGCAGCGGGTCACAACTCCGAATACGAAGAACTGTGGCGTCGCGTAACTCAAACGTTCCCATTCAAGATCAATGCGTTCACTACCAGTGAAGCGACTCACTTGTGGCATCAACACAAGGTTTGGGATGCATGGTTCGGGGCTCTGTTCTTCCCCGGTCTCTATTCAATGTATCTGGAGACCACGGACGCCAACCTGCTTGAAGCTATCCGAGAGCTCGGGAAGACATGGCTTGAGGATGCATTCTGGTATGGCGCTCGGCCTCAAGTCTCCGTAGACCCGACTTGGCACCTTGTAAAATACATGGTGATCCCTGGCGCTGCCGGCAATCCCGGAACCGATGGCGATCGCCCTTACTTGAGTCATCCAACCGAAGGGAACTGGTATCTACGCGAGACGACGAATGGTAAGTACGTAGAGGACACGCAAGAAGCCCGCGTCGAATACAGCGAAGGGATCGACCATACCTGGTGGCTCGGAGCACTCGTGGTTCTGGAGAAGGTGATGACCGACTGGTCGCAACCGCTTCTCGCTTCTCGTGCGCGTACGATTCACGATCACCTGATTGAGTCTGGTCCTGATTACACTGCGGAGCGAGGTCATCTCTGCCGGATGGAGGATCATCAGGTGAATGTCGATGGTCCGCCGATCAGGCAACCTCAACCAATTGTGTTCAAGACCGAGCCTAGCTTCTCAATCATTTCTGGTGGAGACACGAAGCTGACGATCCTTGGGAAACCTGGAGGGAAGCCATCCTCATTACGGTTGTCTTTCCGCATCGGACGTCGAGGTAGTCGGAGAAACCGATGAGCGGTATTCGTCACACACCAACCGATGGGAGACTGAATCTTCCTGGCAGTCAAAAGGACTCCGGCACTGGTGTTTCCGGTAAGGGGATATCGACTGCGCTTGAGGGGACCAAGACTCTCACGATTGGGAATGAAGGCATGCGCCCGGAGGACATCCCGGCCTGGCGCGAGATCTTTGTTCCGTACAAGAACCTGGCAACCGACGCCGGAATCAGTGAACGGGCTCTTGGGTTTGCGACGCAGGTCTTCACGGAGCACGACGAAGCTACTCAAGGGATCCGAGACATCTGGTTCGCGATAGACATGCTCTATCGTGGCCGCACGCTCGCTCCGAATCCGGAAGGTGTTCATCTTGCCGAGATCTACAAGGCGATCGAGACGCTTGCTCCGCGACTAGAAGACCCGTTCTTGGAATCGGACCCATGGTTCGCGGTGAACGGTCGGACCAGCGCAGACCGGGATAGCGCGTCGAAGATCGAAGCGTTGCTCGACTACCAGCTCGACCGCAACAAGTTCATGAGCCGGATCATTCCGGAGTCATCGCGATCGATCCTGAAGAAGAATCACGTCATCGCAAAGACTCGTTGGGATCATCAGGTCAAACGAGTTGTTCGTCGGAATCCGAAGCGCGAGATAATCCCCGCTGGTAAAGGTGGAGGATCACGCTTCACCTTCCGGAGAGAAGAGAAGGACGAGATCGTCTACGAAGGTCCGCGTGTCGACTTTGTGAATCCCTGGTGGTTCATCATCGACCCGAAGGATCCGAATCCGCAGACCACTGCGTACGTGGGCGATGTCCAAGATATGACGTATGACGAGATCGCTACGCTCGGTGAGCAGGGTGTGTTCGTCAACTGGAGAGATCTCGAAGAACAGTCGCGTCAAGAATCTCCGAACATCACGGAGACGCAAGAAGCAGCGACGATGAGCACGGCTCCCTACAGCTACCTTCCAGAGAACCGGATGGTCGAGGGTGGCGTCAGGAAGTTTCACGTCCTCGAACTGTGGTGTCGCTACGACGCTTTCGGTGAGGGTCGGACTCGGGAGTTCGTCATCACTGTCGCGAACTGGAGAACGGTCCTCCGCGTTCAGGAGAACTTCTACGACGACAAGCATCGCCCTTATGCCGAGGGCCGGATCTCAAAGGACAGCTTCGACTTCTACGGTGTAGGTCCGATCCAGCACTGTGTTCCGATCCAGACTGCGCTCGACACTCATCACCAGATCGCGCAGAAGGCTCACGAGCTATCCGCATTCCCTCCGATCATCAGCAACGACGACACGTTCGATGAGTCGTGGTGGGACATCGAGCCTGGTCAGATCATTCCGGGAAACCCGGCTGCGACTCAGCAGATGCGACTCCAGAGCTCGCTCCGGGATATCGGGTTCATCTCGGATCAGATGCGCCGGGAGATGGAAGAGATCGCCGGAGCTCCGAGATCGTTCGCCGGCACGGAAGACGCAAGTCAGACCGCGACGCAGTATCAGGGCCGGATCGAAGAAGGGAATCGCAGGACGCGCGGAGTCATCATGTCTCTCGCCGGGTTCTACGAAGAAATCGTGGTTCAGTTTCACGCTTTGAATCGGCAGTTCATGTCGAAGAGTCAAGCTATTCGGGTTCTCGGAAGATCCGGAGCAACGCTTGGTAACTACGCATGGCTCGGGCCAGATGACATCGATGCAGATGTATCGGTGGAGATCACAGCTCTCCGAGGTCTCCAGCAGCGTGGGATGAAGGCGACGAACGCGACGCAGCTTCTCCAGATCCTTGCTCCATTCGTTCAGGGATCTCCGGGTGTCGCAGATATGCCGGCACTGATGAAGATCGCAGTCGATGGACTCATGGGTCCGGGTCTCGGTCGCGAAATCATCAAGGGTCCGGCACCGACGAGCGAGCTACTCGATCAGGGCTACGAGACGACGATCATGCTCCGAGAGGGCAAATACATCGACGTGCATCCGCAGGACGACGACGTTGAGCACATGATGCATCTCGAAGCGATCTTCGATGAGGAAGAGTTCGAGAGTCTCGAAGAAGCGCAGCAGCAAATCCTGTTCATGCACTACGCCGCTCACAAGGCGCAGGAACAGTCGAAGCAGGCTCGCATGTCTGGACCGGATAACTTCGTTCCGGAGTCATCGGCGTCTTCAATGGTCGCTCCAGGCCAGGGGACTGCACCGGGTGATCTCGCCCAAGCCCAGCCAACTCCGGGTCAAACACCAGGAGAGACTCCGGGACCGGTCAGTATGGGGCGGCAAGCGATCCCAGGCCGGGAGCAGCCGGTTCCTCAGACGCAGAATAACTTCGGACAATGACAGACAAGCGGACACCAGCTCAGGTCGATAAGGACATCGAGGATCTCAAGATCCAGCTTGGAATCATGTCCGAGCCCCGGTTTGCACGATTCCGGGGGATGCTTCAGGCTAAGCGTATGAGGATCGTGACCTCTGACCTCCGGAACTTAGTCCCGAGTAATGAGGGTGATGTTGGTCGTCTTCAGGGCAAACTTGAGATCCTTGATTGGATCGAAGCAGTGCCCGGTCGTCTAGGCCGGGAAATTCAGAAGTTGGAGAAGGAGCAAGAACGCCTGATGAAAGCTACCGTCAGGAAGAAGAGTTCCGTTTCCGGCTAGTGAGAGCAGGCAAGGAGGCTTGTGATGAAAGGTAAGAAGCTAACTTCCATGGATCGGTTGTCGATGAGCGCCAAGAAGGGTGCGAAGTCGAATGACGGGTATCCGGCGAAGGTTCGCAAGAAGGGGATGCCGAACTATCCCTGCGAATCTGTGAGTTCGCACAAGGCCAAGCCCAACGTGAAAGGTTGGGGCGAAGGCGCAAAGTACGGTCGATAGACCAACCGGGCTCCAGGACTCCCGCAGCTTGGAGCTTTTAGCAATTGCGGAGTGAACACGTACAACGGACTCGTGACCGATGAATGACACAAGCTCAACCGTCAAAGTTTCTGATATGCAGGCATTTGCAGCAGCGATGCCAATCCACCAGAACCCAGGCGATAAAGAGTTATCGACGCAGACCAATCAAGGTGCGTACCAGGGTCCACCTTCCCAGGTCGGCGAAGTCCAGCAAGCACCGCAAGAGCAGCAAGTCCAGCCAAGGCAGGATGAGGCTCAAGCTGCGCCCCAGCCGGACGACACTCCGCGAATTCCGAAAGCCCGCCTCGATCAAGAACTGGCAGCCAAGAAGCGGCTCCGGGAAGAGATGGATACGGCGCAGACAGAGCTCGCGGAACTTAGAGAGAAGTTGCGTAAAGCAGAGTTCGAGAAGGAGATCCAAGAGCTTTCGACAGGCCAAGGCCGACCGAGCGATTGGGAAGCGTTGTCGATGGATGAGCAGGATGCATGGCGTTTCAAGCGTCAAGCCGAGCTCGTCCGGAAGATGACTAGCCAGAACGAATCTGCACCTAGCGGAGAGAGCAATGAGCTTTCTCGTCGTCTCGATAGACTCGAATTCCAAACGACGCTTGGGCTCCCGGCAGAGCAATCAGGCGTTATCGCGGATCTTCGAGATCAGACAGGGATTACGGAAATCTCCGAACTCAAGACGCTAGCTGCGATGCGATATCCGCAGCTCTTCTCTGTCGGAGGTGGTGACACTGGGTCACCGGCTCAGTTCCAGCAGAGTCCCGGTCGGACCATGGCTCCGCCACAGCAAACCCAAGGGCCAACGCTCGACGGTTCTGTGACAGATCTCATGAGTGCCGGGCCAGGGCTCGATTCTGATAGGGCGGGAGCCAGCCTCATCCAGCAACTTGCTGTCGGTGGGGGTCTGATATTCAAGCCCAAAGAGTTCTCACCATAATGGCAGCATTTAGCACCTACTACTCCGGCAACCAAGACTTGGGGACCGGGTACCAGAAGACTCGCAAAGAGTTTCTCTACGACCAGATCTCCTACAAGTATCCGAGCGAGGTTCCTCTCATCCGGATGCTTCCGAAGGTTTCGGTGGATAGCACCGAGATCGATTGGGTTCTCGGCAATCTGACTCCGGACTTCACGATCACGGCATCCGCCGAGAACGAGAACTTCTCCTCGACACCGGCTCCATCTGGCATGCGTAAGCGTGCTGGTAACTACACGCACCTGAAGCACAAGGTCATCGAAGTGACCGACACGCAGCGTGCGATGGACGAAGTCGGAACGAGCGACGAATACTCAACGCAGATATGGCAGAAGTCGCGTGAGCTCGCGATTGAAGTCGAGAATACGTTGTACTGGTCGCGCGAAGTCATCGGCACTGCGGGTAGTCCCAACCGTCAGACGCACGGTCTGTTCGCGTGGGCGTATGACACAGGCGACACTGCCGGCGCAGTCACGATCGCCGGTCACCTGATCCCGGAAGTTTACGACTCGGTCTACCATGCTCCTATCGGGGCGGCTGTAGACATGACGCTTCCTGACTTGACCGAGATCACGCGTCTCGCATGGGCGAAGGGAATCGACATTGATCGCTCGGTCATGATGTGCGGCGACAAGCTCTACAACTTGATCTCTGGCTTCGGCTTGCAGACATTCGGAACGACTCCGGACATCCGCACGGTGCCGCTGAATGAGCGCACGATTCCGGCAGCAGCTCGGTCTCTGGAGCACTGGCTTGAGGTCTACCAAGGCCCGTTCGGTCGGATCCACATCAACAAGAACCGCTACTTCACAGACCGCACGCCAAACCTGGCAGCCTTCGGTCCTGGCGGCAACCAGATCACTCTGATTCCGGAGAAGGCATTCGTCATCTTCGAGCCAGAGCAACTGGCGATTGGCATTCTCCAGGGGATGCACGTCCGTCCTGGTGCAACGAGCACGTTCTCAAGCGTCGCTGCGGTCGCAACACAGTTTGCTCTAATTGTTCGAGACCCGCGTGGTCTGGCAGCCGGTCATAACTGGGTAGCCTAATCATGCATTCGGGAGCGGAAACTAGGTGTCCCTCCGAGACACTGCAAGCAACCTAGTTTCTGCTCCCAACTTTTCGATGGAGAACCAATGCCGACATATTCATTTCGATGCCGCGAGTGCGGTGAATTTGATCTCCAACGGAAAGCAACGTCGGCAGGGCGTCCCGCAAAGTGTCCGGAGTGCCGGGAAGTAGCTGATCGCATCTTCACGAGCCCGACGATCGTCTGCGCGAGCGAAGGTGGTTGGGACTCCAACAACTACAAGCCGGATGATCGGCCATTCGTTCCGGATAACGGGATGAGCCCGGATAAGTACGAAGCGAAGTGCAAGAACCGGATCGCTGAAGAGCGTGCGAAGGCTCGTGTCTCAAAGCGGAGCATGCGGAACGTGCGCCGGAAGGAAGACATTGAATGGAAGAAGGTCGCTGTCATTCCTCCGGAGCTCCATCAAGCAGAGATGACGCGCACCGGGAACCCGATGGCGTGGTTGGATGGCGGCGAAGAGCTCATGCGGAAGACCGGCACTTGGATCGATGACTGATGGTGAATCTGACTGAAGACTTCAGCACGCTGAGCGACTCCGTTTGGACGAAGGTTCTGAATCAGGACTCCGACATCCAAGCGACGAACGGTCTCGGTTTCGCGATAGATGGTCCTACTCCGAACTTCTATTCGGGGGATGGGAACTATCTGTTCCCGAATACCGAAATAGGAATCATTTCTGTCGTTGATGACACACTTGGGAATACAAACTTTCAGCTTTCAGGTCCGCACGGGCAAGTAGTAAACGATCTCTTCTACATCCATATCGCCGGTAACACTTCGTCGGTAACGCCTCCGGAGATCAATGGATATCATGTTGCGTCTTCAACCGGCACGGACACGTTCAAGGTTCTGGGATTAGATATCTCGTCACTGATTTCGGTTATCGGGGATGGAGTCTGCCGCGTTCCAAGGATTCTCTCCGGAACATCGCAAGAGACTCAGTGCCTTGGCTTAGCGACGGTCGAGGGTGCAACGAATGGGATCATGCTTTGGTCCCGGCTACACAAGTCAGGTGGCCCACTTCTAAATCTCCGCGCCGGCTATGGCTTCCAGGCAATCTGGGGAATCGATGGAGCACGGACTCTGTTGCTCTGGAAGGTAGATTCGACATCGGGAACGCTTCAGATCATGAAGTCGATCACTGGAGTCGATTTCATCGATGCAGATGACAACCTTCACCGGCTTCAGCATCTCCGACTTGTGACGTATGACCATGCGGACACAGTTGGTGGCGAGGTAACAAGGGTCGTTGTCCGGGGATACCTGAACGAAGACGATGACGCTTTGCCGACGATTGAGTACGTCGATCGTGGGAGCGAAGAAGGGAATCCTATTCACCGGGATCCGGGAACCTTCGGTCTTTCATTTACGGTGGTCTCGCAAGTCGTTGTTGACTCCTGGGAAGGCACTGACGAATACGTTATCCCGGCTTTCGGAATCCAGAAAGGTGAGTGCCGGACACGCTTAGAGTTCCGCGAGTCTCTTTACGCATTGATGTCGCGAGCGAACAACAACGACATCGACACTGATCGCGCGAACATGGCGATTGAGTATGCGATCTCTCATGTTCACAACGACATGGGCGACGATGCGTTGTGGCGGATCAAGAGCCGGAAGTTCGATCTGACTGCTGCGACGGATGGCACGATCGAGTTGCCATGGGACATTGACCGAGTAATCCAGGTCTTCGAAACGACTGGGAAGTATCGAGTGCCATGGGCGGAGGTAATCCATGACGGAGATGGAGACCGACGCTACATCGCTATCGGGAATGGATTATCGGGTGTCTTCTACGTCCGGTATCTCGAACGATGGGAGCAGTTGGATGAAGACACTGATTGTCTGCCGATCCCGAGACGCCATGACGAAGTTGCTTTGCTTGCTGCTGGAATGCGGATGGCGCGTCACGAGCACGACCAAGGATTCGAAGCCAGCTTACGTGGCGACTACACGATAGCTCTCGACGGGTTGAAGCTCGACATGAAGCGTCGCAAGGGTCGTCAGAAGCATGTGATGACGATAGGCCGTAGTGGTCGGAGCCCATTCCAGAAGCGTTCCTTCATCGGGGTCTGGCCTCGCTGATGGTAACGAGCCAACAGTGGAACAGCCTAAAGGGGCGCGGAACGACGTGGACGGGGCTAGATCTTCGTTCGCCGATGGTCCCAATGGCCGGGCAATTTCGTATCCTCCGGAATCTGTTTGTTAGCTCAGACGGAACCGAGCTCCGGAGAATCCCTGGCTGGCGTCCTGCGGGCACGTTGCAGCTCGGGGAGCCTCTCACACTAACTGGGGCTCCATCGGCAGCAAACCCGACTGTCATCACGTTCGCGTCTGCACACAAGATGTACACGGGCGGGAACCTTCGAGTCTCCGGGAACACAAGCACCGCTGCGGGCTTCAACGGTGACCATGTTGTCACGGTGCTTAGCACTCTAACGCTGTCGATTCCGGTGGACGCTACTGATCCGGGGACGCTTGTTGGCGATGGCACTTGGCTGCTCAGTCGAGGTGGAAGCGTCCATCGAGTCCGGCAATACAAAGATCGGTTCGGGATCGTCGGAGAAGGCGTCTACGGGACGAACAGCGGAGTGAAAGTCTCATCTCTCGTTGCTTGGGTGCATGACGGGAAGCCTGATGTTGACTCTCCGGTGACGTCGTTCAACGCATGGCGCTCGGCTCCGTTAGATCACTGGGATGCCGTAGCGAACATCATCACTGAGACTGGTGTCCGAGCTCTGCGCCGGAAGTGTCGTGTTGAGGTAGCCGATGGGAAGCTACTGATCGCTGCTCCGGGATACGGTTGTTGCTGGGAAGCGGACTTCCGGAACCAGGACATCGCGGCTCCGACACAACAGTTGCACTGCTTGGGAGTTCCGAAGGGGTTGATGTCTGTCACAAGCGCAGAACAGACCACTCCTCCTACGGGCACTGTCGCTCCGGGGACTTACTACGCTGCTGTTGCCTACATGAAGAACGGTAGCGACGAGCTCGGGTTGCAATCTGAGCCGGTCGAGATCGTCGTCGTCGGAGCAACTAGCTCGATCGACATCATCTTTGCTCCGCCTTGGCATGTCATGAACGAGATGCCGGATGATTGCTCGGTCATCATCTTGTTTGGAACACAGCCGGATGCGTTGTTCCTTCTCGACATCGTCACAATTCCGAAAACGATCGGGCTTTACACTTACAACGTACAGACAACTCCAGCGTCTTACGGAACGTTTCAAGCGTTGAACGTCGAACAGATGCCGACTGGTGCTCTGGACATCGCATACATGCGTGGATTCGGATGCTTTGGCGGGCATCTTGAACATGAGTACGATGTTGACACCACAGCGATCACGGCTTCGATTCCGAATGACACTGTGAATATCGTTTCCGGCCCGGAGATGCTTGGTGGTCGGCACATGAGCCCGGCGTACCAAGGGATTAGGTATTGGAATCCTCCGGGAAGCCCAACATGGGTGACGCTGGACTCGATGGAAGCGGTAAACGGTGCCGGTCAGCATCGTTGGACGATGGACGCTTTGCGACTCGGAGTCACGACCCCTACGACCTCCGGCAAGATCATCATGCCGACTGGCCTAGTTCAGATTTCCGCTCAGGGCCAACCGAACGTAGTTCCTCACACGAATAAGGTTCCAGTCGATCTCTTGCGTGGTGATGACATCGAGTCGATCGGTCGTGTTGGATCCTCGTTCATCATCGCGAGCACCGGAGAGACTTACGTTCTCGGATTCGGTCGTTCGCCGATGGGCAGCGAGCCCTACCTGATCTCCGACAAGCACGGTGCGATCACCCCGATCATCGAAGTCGATGGCGGATGCGCGTGGATGTCTGATCGAGGTCCGGTGATGTCGAACGGGAGTTCGGTGACTTGGATCGGTGAGCCGGTGGAAGCGATCTTCCGTCAGGCTATGCGCGACTCGACCGGGAAGATGCCTCATGCGGTGCTCGGTTACGACGCCACGTTGCGGCTGGTCTACTTCGGGATCCGGACGGATAGGACGACAACGGACTACGCAACTGCTGCCAACGACGATGAGAAGTCGCGGATCGCCAACGACTCGTTCCTGATCTACTCGCTAGACACCGGAGGATGGTCCCTGTGGGACGTTCCTTATCATCTCCGGGCAGTGCATGACATGGCACCGATGGTCTGTGAGGACGGCATAGAGCGTCTCTGCTTCCTTGCTGGCGATGTCCACGATGTGGTCGTCTATGCATTCGATCCGGACTACTCCGACACTCTGCCAACATCGGGTCTGATCCAAGGGACATTGGCATCCGGAGGTGAGGGCACTCAGTTCTCGTTCCTGGCTGTCGGGACGATCGGAACGGGCACTGCGACGGCTGTCGGTATGGGGTTCATGGTCACGTCCGCCAACGGAACCGAGCTCCGGGGCTATGGCGTCGTGAAGGCGATAATCAGTGCGAACGAGATCGCTTTCGGGGATCTCCCGGCTGATCTGACTTCACCGTTCCCGGCATCACCGACGATTCCGGTGCTTCCTCTGGTTCTGTCTCCCGGCGACAAGATCTACATCGGCGTGATTCACTCCGCCCTCGAAACGTTGCTGTTCTCATGGGACAAGGACTTCAAGGGTGAAGGCAAGATCATGGGTGTCGGAACACGGCATTCGTTCGGATCCGCGAGCACTCCGGTCAACTTCGTGAGCACGCGAATCGAGGGCGGAGAATCAGCGGACACTGTCACTCTCCCGACTAAGTTGATGCGGACGAAGCGCAGCTATGCAGCCGGCGGAGGTCAAAGCGCGCAGGAGCAGAAGCTCGTGATGAACTTCATCGGGACGGCTCCGGTCGCCCTGAAGGACATCCGATTTGAGCGGGGTCCAGGCGCATGAGTTGGGATGTGCGAGTCGAGGTGCTTCATCCTGCTGGCCCTCAAGATGGAAGCGCGTTGTTGCTTTTCACGAAGGACAGCTTGATCCATCTCCGGCCATACATGGCTGCGGAAGGAGATTCATTCGGAACTCGGGACTACGGACGTCCGGCGTTCATGACGTTGAAGGTCTTGGATCCGGCGATGACGATGCCTGACATCGATCACGCGGTTATCACGGCGCTTCTGACTCGCGGTGAGGAGACTCGGATGCACTCGGTTCACTTGACCGGGGTTCAGGCGAAGTTGTCTGCCGGGGCGCTTTACACCTTGCCGCTCTTTCATTCGTTCGGCGAGACTGTCAAAGACCTCCGCGTCGAGTTCTTCACTACTGCGGATCTGTCGTAAGGGGAAAACATGGGCTGGCTAAGCAAGAACTACGACAAGATCCGAGGTAAGAGCGGAGGCAACCGGAGTCGATCTACTCAAGAGCAGTGGGACGCTGCCGGAGGGGATCCGGATAATCTCGGCTTCTACGAGGGATTGCCGGACGGGGGGATCGGTCCGCAGGCGCAGTACAAGTCAGAGCGCGCAGTTGCCCGATACAACGAGCAGCACCGGAACGCGGCCAGAGACGTCTTGTCGAGCTACGGGAAGGCAACGCAGAGCTACCGTCCGGGCGGTGCGGCGGCTTTGCAGATGGGCGTCGGGCAGGGTCTCGCGAACGTCCACATGGGGAGCCAGATTGGCGCTCCGGATAACCTCTACAACACGAGAGAAGACCAACTCAAGAAGGCTCGGAACGATGCGCGGAATGCGGGCTACATCCAGGCTGGTGTCTCTCTCGCGTCGTCGGCCCTGGGCGCAGCACTCGGGGGTGGAGCGGGTGGTGCACTCGGTGGTGGACCGGTGGGCTCCGGCGTTGGTGCTCTTGGCTCGGCATCAGGGGCCGCAGGCGCAGGAGCAGGCGCAGCTACGGCAAGCGCAGGTAATGTTCCGGGGTCGGCGGGATCAGCGTTCGGGCAAGGCGCAACTAGCGGAGCATTAGGCGCGATCAAGAACTCAAGTCTCGCGAAGCCCGGCGGAGTGCCCACTCCTTCCGGTGGAGGCGGAGGCGGCGGAGATCCACCAAGTCCCGGACCCTCGGGCGGAGGTAAAGACGACGGCGGAGTGCTCGGGATGGGCGGCGTGGATCCGGGGTTTGGGTCCATCGCTATGAGTGACCAGGTACAGGGAACGGTAGCAGCGATTGCTGCTCGACTTGGGGTTCCTGACACTCATGTCATGCACATGATTGCCCAGACCGAGCCATCCGTTCTCGATCACACAATCATCGACACGCAGATCAGTAGGCTCAGAGCGTTGATGGCGCAGGACTGGATCAATGGCT
>TARA_R110000803_G_scaffold52931_1_pt1 | contig 21361 bp, 13 predicted proteins | sample TARA_R110000803 | Tara Oceans TARA_R110000803 (sample SAMEA4397772) | marine metagenome | biome: Polar Biome; feature: [SRF] surface water layer (ENVO:00010504); material: water (ENVO:00002006), including particulate matter (ENVO:01000060) such as... | depth 5 m | reverse complement strand
ACAAGTTGCACCCGTGCGCGAGGAAGTCATGCGAGAATACCGGCCAGAATCGCCAGAAGAAATCGTAGCCTTTGAGCGAGACACCGGCTTAGATGCGTTCAAGCTAACGCCGCTTGCGCTTGAAGCGAACACGCTAAGCAACGGAGATGGATCGTTCAATATGTTCTGCGATGATGGTTTAGACTAAAAAATACCCTCGCTTGACGAGGGGCCATTTGGGGGCGTACACCCCTCGATGTCTCGATGGCGGCTCACCAGCCTTTGATCGGTGTGTTTTCAATACGCAAGGTAGGAGCGACATCATGCCATTTCCAAAGCTCGCTGAGCTTCAAGCAACTATTGGCGAAACTGCGGCCCCGCCTGCCGCGCCTGAAGCCCCAGCATCAACCGCTGCTGACGCAGCCCCTGCATCTGAGTCTCCGACTCAAGATCTTTTAAGTGATTCATCGGAGCCGGCCAGCTTTGATGAAACTTCTTCAGAACATACCGCCGAGGCCAAGGCGGGAACACCTGGACCGATCCCATACGACCGGTTTAGGCAAAAGAACGAAGAAGCTAAGCACCTAAAAGACCTAAACGGAACCTTGCAGGAACGAGTCAAGCAGTTGGAAGCCGGCCAGCCGGCCCCGCAGGTTGTTCCAGAGCCAAAGGAAACAAGCGAGTTTCTCGAAAAGATCAAGGGTCTTGCCGAGAGATCTGGCGATGAGGACGTGGCAAGTGCGCTAGTGGAGATAGGTGAACACCTTGAAACCATTCGTGCGCAATCGGATACGGCGCGGCAGGATACGCAGCAGATGCAAGTCCAAAAGCTCGTTGATGAGTACAACCATAAGATTAAGTCTGCTTTAGATTCTTCGTCGGTTAACGACAAAGCGTCTGCTAGACATTACGTCTTACAGGTTCTGAACAAAAACCCAGAATCGGATATTGATGCCACAGTACAAATATTTCTTGAGCATGAAAGTAAGCTGGAAAACGACATGCTCCAACGACTTGGGTTAACCCGCCCAGAAGCTAAGATTGCTTCTGAGCCAGATCCTATGTCTTCTCTGCCAAGCCGCGGTAAAACCTCAACGGCACCGGCACCCGTCGCAGATGGCGAATCAACGCCATCTAATAAATCAATGACTTTGCGGGAAATGAAGCGCAGCCTATTTCATGGCCGTCGCAGAACCCGCTAACCAGAAAGCTATAAAATGACCGCAACAACTTCGAGCATTTCAGAACTCCTTAAGAATCAATACGAAGGTCCGATTCGAGAGCAGTTAAATCTTGAGGCCATGATCTATGACCTCTTTGAAGAGGGTCCCCATCAGTGGGCTGGCGCCTCTGTTCACATTCCACTTCATACCCGCGGCGTAGTTACGACTGCTACCGGCGGCATCCATTACGGTTCAGAGGGCGCTCAGGGCGCTGTTGTGCCGTCGGCTTCCAATCAGGAATATCTTGAGTTGGTTGTTGGCTATCAAAGCCTCTATGCGGCCTTTGAGGTAACGGGTCAGGCTGAGTCACAAGCACCAGGCAACGGCGGCTCTGAAGCAGCCTTTGTTGGCGCCATGTACTCCGAGATGCGTAACCTTGAGAAGGACATCCGGCATAAACTGGATCGTGATATGTTTATTGGCCGTGGCCTTCCTGGCTTTGCGATCGATCAAAATACTCACGTCGGTGGCGGCCCAATCGGCAATGTTGTCATGATCTCAGGTGCTAACTCGCTTGCCGCCATTAAGGCTGAAAACGCCCTAGCCGGACTAAACACCTTTGTGAAAGTGCTTTCAGTACCTCGCAATGATGCTTTGAACTGGGCATATCTTCCTGATGGAAACGCTGCGCCGACCGCATCTGCGTTGTTTCAGGTTGGTGTGATTGACGAGAACCTTGGCACCGCCATCCTCGACTCTACTACTAACGCTGGTGACGGCCCAGACACCTCGGGTGTGTTGGATACTGATTTAGCGGTATTAGTGGAGTTCAACGTTGCGGGCGCCCGTGTACGCACAGACGAGGTTCATGGTGTCAACGCATTAGCGTTTGAAGCAGAGCCTGCTGGAACGTTCACGAACAGCCGCTTGGCTCTTCTAAACACTGTACTTCGTGGCTTTGGCTTCAAGGCTGGTGTTGCAACTGCTCCTGTGGGCGGCTCAGGTAACTCGACTGGTTTGGCGCTTGGCCTTGAAGACATGCAACTTGTGACGGATGGCATCGAGGATCTCTGTGCTGAGAAAGTCGATTGCATTATCATGCACCGTTACACCCGTGCCAAGTATAAGAACTTGTTCCAACAGCTTGGTGTGTCCCCTCAGGGCGGATGGCTTCCGGGTCAGACTAATGCCAAAGGCGGGTTCCGCGCTGAAGATCTCATGTTCGACCAGAGCGTGCCGATCAAGGTGTCGAGTCAAGCCCCTTATGGTGTCGTTTACTATATCGTAAAAGATACCATCAACACTTACACCCTTCGTCCGGGTGGTTTCCAGGAGTTCAACGACAATGGGGACATCGTTACCCAGAAGCGTGACCAGGCAACTGCTCGAATGATGGATGTGCGTGAAGGGTTCTGGAAGCAGTACTTTGAACTGGTTTCGGAAAAGCCTCGCTGCATTGGTGTGCAGGCCGGCGTCGAATACAAGCGGGCTTAGTCCGACTGTGCTGACCCTACTGGAGTTCTGTGGCTCGATCTTCCTCCTTACCTTTGCTTTCGAGCGAGGGACCAAGGCGGTGGATCGGGTCCGCAGGCTCCGTCTGGCGGCAAGCTTTGAAGTCGTAAGCGACAAACATGCGCTTCACATAGGCGTTGAGGATGGTTTGGAATGAGCACCTACAACGACGATTCAGGTGATTCAAAAAAAATCACTCCTAAGCAAATAAATATTTTTCGCGGCCACGTTGATGACTGGATGCGACACCGGATGTATGTCTGGGACTCATCTCGACGGTTCCTTGAGGGGATGCAGTACGGACGCAGAGCCAGTGATGGCTTATGGCGCGTAGAAACAACCAAGCCGGGTATTGTCCGGCTAACCATCAACATGCTTTTGCCGATCTACAACCGGCTTTATGCGATGCTCGCAATTGCGACGCCCCATGTCAGCGCTAGACCCGCCTCCTCAACCCGTGAGGATTTGGTAAAGGCTAAGTGTGACTCTGCACTGGTCCAATATGTTTGGGATCAGGCTGAGGTAGCTAACCGATTTCGAGATGCCAACCGTTGGCTTATTTCGACTGGGAATGTGGGGCTTCATACCTATTTCTGCCGTGACGAAAAGAAGATCAAGGTCCGGGTAATCGCACCTTATAACCTTTTAGTTCAGCCCGGATGCGAAGAGATCGATGATTCAGACTATCTGATGATTCGAGACTACCTAACGAGAGCCGAGATGAAGCGCCGCTTCCCTCGTGCGCCCCTCGATAAACTAAGCCCCGTAGATTATGACCGTCAAAACCGGTCTTACATGATAAACGTATCAGGTGGTGAAACCTATCGCGTTGAGCGGTATGAGATTTATGAATACTGGGACCGTAACGGCTCCCACCTGATTACCTCTGGCGACTACACTTTATGGAAAGCCGAAAATAACGAATGGGATGGCATCGGACCATGGCCTGTCGTTCACATCAAATACCACGGTTTACCCGGCCGCTTTCATGGCGTCGGCGCAATCGAACCCCTTATTTCTGTTCAACGTGAGTATAATGCTCAGCGCTCTGCCATCATCTCCAACATCAAGCTCCTAGGTAATGTCCAGTGGCTCAACCCTATCAACTCTGGCGTCGAGCGAATCACAAACGAGCCGGGTACTCAGATCCGTTACAATCCAGCAGCACCCGCACCACACCAGTCTTCTCCTGCTCCCCTGCCCGGTTACATTATGGACAACGTACTTCGTTGCCAAAGCGAGATCATGGATCTAGCCGGTATTCACGGGGCTTCCCTTGGAAAGCGGGTTTCTGGTGTGCAGTCAGGCGCAGCGATCGAGGCATTAGTCAATCAGGACACCTCGCAACTTCAAGGCGTGCAAGATAACATTGAACGCGCTGCGGTAGCGGTAAGCAAGCGAGTCCTCCTGTTAGCTAAGAAGTACTTTACCGAAGGCATGATGATTCGCCAGTTCAACCAAGACGGCGGGATGTTTTACAAGCAGATCAAGGGCACCGACCTAACCGACCAGCCTGATATATTCCTCGAAGCTGGAACCCTGTTTGCGAACCACATGGCTGACCGAGAGCGCCGCGCTGTGCAGATGTTCCAACTCCAGCTTCTCAGCCCAGTGGAAGCGCGTAGAGCAATCAACTTCTTTGGTATGGATAACCAGATCGCCCAGACCATCCGCAACTATAATATGGCCCTGGATGTTATGGAGCACGTTATTGCGGGCGCTGAGGTGACGATTCACCGCACAGACCCGATCCCTGAACTTACTGAGGTCTTTGGTGAGTTTGTGGTGTCAGACGAGTTCTTTGACCTGAGTGAAGACGTTCAACTTCGTCTCCAGACGATCTACCGCTCTATCCTAGCAATGGGCGACCAGAGCCTACTCCAGCAGCTAGAGCAGCCAATCTACCCCACTCAGCCCGCTGGACAGCCGCAACCCTCTGGGACAGGCGGCCTGCCAGGTGGCCCGATGTTACCAGGGGAAACTATTCCGCAGGATCAAGCCGGGGGAACCTCTGAAGGAGCGGCAGCGCGCACGCAAGGGATGCAAGACGCCGCAGTATTTGAGACGCCTCAAATGACCGGGGGATACGGATGAACGTTTTAGAAGCACAAACCCTCTTCCGGGATTACATCGACGACCCTGACCAAACCTTTCTAACCGATGCGCAGGTGAACCAATACATCACGTTTGGCCTGGAAGACTGGCGCAATATAATCCGGCAACATCGGGCTGATATGCTTTTGAAGACGATCGGGCTTACGGTGTTGAATGGAACTAACTATACGGCTCAGCCCGCAAGCTCCAAACCCATACAAGCCTCTTTCAACTTGAACGACCCCACGGTTTTGTTCCCCGGAAAAGTGGTGAACCACCCTCTTATGGGTCCTAACCCGGTCACGGTTGGACCGGTGACGACGACCTATTACGGGCAGATTCAAAACATCACAAACATCTACATGGGGCCAGAAGGCATTAGCCGTGATCGAAGCCTAAGAATGGTTCCCGTAGCATCGGGAGCGCCCCTGAATCTATCGACATCGCTAAGTAACTATATGCTTCAGAAGTATACCCTTTATTTTAACTCCCGCTTCCCCGAAGAGTTCACGATTGAGTTCTTTCCCCGGCGTGAAACAGACTTAGCGACGATGATGCCAGACCAGCCCCTTGAAGGCGGCATGCTCGAAGAGTTCCAGGAGCTTGCTATCCTACTTGGAACCAGGCGGTACTTTATTCGAGATGGGGTAATGAACGAGCCTATTGAGCGGCAAATCCAAATCAATACGGATAACTTTGCTCGCTTTCTTATCGGCGGCCGCCTCCGTGATGGCTTTGATAGCGTCACGGTTACGCACATCTTTTAGGGGGCAACGTGGCATCGAGATACCCCGAGCACGATATTTTCCCAAAAGGTGGAATAGATCATCGAGATCCGTCCGGCATCGAATGGCTGGCTAATCTTTGGCGCCCAGAGCGGGCCAATAGAATCGCTATAAGACAAGGGTTTGGGCAGCTAACACAGCAAGACTGCACGGCTGAAAAGGCAAACATCGATGCTGCTATAGCGAGCCCGGCGACGGGTGGCTACCTGAGCCACATGGGCAGCTTTCTATACAATACAAACTTTGGTCATCGCCAAATCATTTCAGTGTTTGAGGCTTTGGTTCAGTATAGCGAAAGCGATGCTCCATCAACTACGGTGCCCACATGGGAACGGGCGATGGCGACTGTTCATGGAGCAACAAAGACTGCTGTAGTGTCGATTTATGATATAACCACGGGCGCTCAATGGGAAGAGGTGCTGGTAGTTCGCACATCGGAAAACTGCCGTAATATAGACATCCCGACAGCCCATGGTTATTTTGAGACAAGCGCGGGTTCAAGCACGAGTGCCCCGTTTGATTTTATCAAGTTTCATTACCACGATGGAGCTAAAAACGCTGCCTTCAAGCAGGTCGGCGATTCCGTTGTAATGATGCTCGGAAACTATGGCGTCTGGATCTATCACGGCATTGACGTGGCAAAGACAAAGCAACGGCTTTTGAGTAGCGCAGACGTGTCTGACAACAACTTTACAGGGGCGGCTTTTACCAACGGCGGGACAAACTACCCGACAGGTGACTGTGAGGGCTCTGTTCTCCAGCCAGTCGAAGGGGTGCGCGGGCTAAACAGCGAAAAGTTCGTTTATCTAAACAAGTCTGAGTTCCCCCGTGCGGACGCGGCTGCTCTCGTCAAAGGGCGGGTTGTCTATGCTTTGCGTGGAGTGCTTTATTTCTCCGATGTTGGTCAGCCTGGGGCCATTATGGCGGACAACTTTTCAGAGATTCAAACTGAAGGCCGCATTACTGCTCTTGGAGAGCACGGCGGTCAACTATTTGCGTTTACGGAAACGGAAGCACACCTTCTACAGATCCAGCAAGACACTCGGGCGGGTGCTGCTTTTGCTAACGTTGTACGGGTTTCCCATGTCAGAATAAGTAAGCGAACGGGCTGTGTTGGACCTAGGGCTCTAGTCGAAACACCGTTTGGCGTATGTTGGGTATCTGATAAAGGTTGTCACATGGCTGGTGCGCAACAGTCAGTCGAAGATTTATCTGATGCTATTCAGGACTATTGGGATGCTGGTATTGTAGACCCAACGACACATTACTATGCAAACAGTGGTACTGGCGGGACGAAAACGCAGCCTGATATTATCTACAAACACGCTGGCAATCCTACCCTGGCGTATCAGCCTCAGACGGAATCGCTCCTTGTCGCATACGACTCTCATATTCTAGTTTACCAGTTCCGGCATAAGGCATGGTCGATATGGCCTTTAGGGACGACGCTAGACCCCACCACGGCAACAGCGACAACCAATAACCTTGTTAGCTCATACCTCCCGGCAACCCAGACCGGAGCACTTTGGCCTGATAGCACCGACTCCAATCCTATGACTGGAAACCTAGCGGCTCCACCAGTCTTTGACGGCACGGAGTATTATTCGATAGGGAACCCGGCGAACCTACAGTTATCAAACAACTTCAGTATCGAGGCATGGGCATCACAAGACCCCGACGCTAGCCAAGGGTATGAGCGTCTCATTTCTCGTGATGATGGCGGGCAACGATGCTTTGCGATGAGCCAAAACGATGTAAACGGCAATCCTTACGCGGCTATCTTTGTCGGCGGGGCATTTAAATCGGCTAATGGCACGAATAACTATGCCGATGGGCAATGGCATCATTACATGGCAACGCATGATGGTGTTCTTCTAAGGCTCTACGTTGATGGAGCTTTAGAGGCTACTGCTGTAACCGGCGGCCCAATGGATAATGATCCAGTACCTTGGCAAGTAGGGCGCTATGAAGGTGGCGGTGGCGGCGATTATTTAGAAGGACGCTGCGATACCGTTAGGTTTTACAACGTAACTCTGACGGCATCTGAGATATTACAAAACTATAACGCTGGGAAACTAGCGCATGGCGGCGATCCGGGACCGCAAAACCGGCAGACTACCAACTGCCTAGAAGTTCTATCCGACTCGCTTGGTACCTATCTTGTTGGCGGCTTGCTTGACAAAAACGAAGATGGCGTAAGCCCAGCAGCTCAAAGCACCTCTTATTACATCACTGAGTTTGAACGCGGGGGCGCTCTTGACCGAAGTTGCAAAGATGAAGATTCTCGACGCTATGGCTCGGGGCGCTTTACCTACGCTATAGACCCTTCTGCGCTCTATGTTTTGAACAATGGCTTTCTTTGGTCCCTAGAAAAGCCGACTAGCATAACGACTAACAACCAAAAAACAAAGATCATTTATGAGTTCCCGGTTTACTTGAGGGCTTTCCGTCCTGCCATCTGGCCCGGCGGAGGGACCTCAATAGCTTTTGATATTAGCTGGAACTCAGCATTTACCTTTGAGGGGCTTGGCGTCTCGATTGAATCATCACCACGATCATCGTGGACTATTGCAACACCAACAGCGACGAGCTTAACAACAGTAAGATCCACTTTAACGGCTCTAGCGCCCTTACTACCATCATGTAAGTTACCCATGTTTACCTTGAGGCTAAGCGCCAATAATGGGGTTAGCGCCCGCACGGATTTCGTTGTCTCGTCTGCTAGGGTATGGGACTCTACTGGCGCCGGTTCTTGGCAAATAACTAGGGCACTAATCTGGCAACAACAGCATCTTTATGCGCCTTCGCTAATGTCCACAAACAACCGGTTATCCTCTTCCGTAGAATGGGGCTATAAAACCGGGCAGATAGGGCTCAATGAGGGCAAAGAGTTGCGCGTGCGTGGTATCAATACCATCATGGAAACAACCACATCGCAGTCAAGCCAACTGTATAACAGCTTTACCGTAAGCGACTATAAGCGTTTAAGTGGCCAGTACCCAGATTATACCAACATGACCCCAGGCAATAGAAGGCAAGAGAAAACAGATCTGCTGCGCGAGCGCATGACTGGTGGCCGTCGAGTGTTCAACTCACTTGCCCGATGGGCTCCAGTTACGTCACCTAGCACCATTTATTTGATTGACTCACCTGAGCTAAACTCGATCGTTACAAGTGTCTCAGCCCGTGGCGAGCACGTTTCAGTTGGCATGTATGGCTTTGCTACCGATAAAGCCGACGCTTTGAGCATGCACCGAATGAGCATTGCCGTTCTAGATACCGGTAATCGCCGAAGAAAGGGACGGTAATGGCCGCACCAATCGGCGAAAATATTGCACGAGTATTTCAAGATATAAACGATGCGATTCGTTATATATCTTACTTTCTTGGCAAGAATAAAGCGATGAACGGCGAGGCATTTGTCGAGAATCAAACAAGCGATTATTCTATCATCCTTGGTTTTGATAACCGACCAGGATTTACAACTGCAACAAACAGGGCCGTTATTAGCGGCGTCCCTGGAACGATTACGGATAAGCAGATCGTCGTCGCAGGAAGCGCCATCATTCGTAATATGACTCTAATCTGCGATCGGAATACTCCGGCATTACTTGTGAAAGAAACCGGGCGGTGTGTGTTGGAAAACTGCCACATCGTAAAAAGCGACGGGCTTCAGGGCGCCGGGGACAGCTTTGTTATTGTCGAAAACGCTGGGATTCTCAATGTTGTCGGGTGTATGTTCCACGGGGTTCAGCCGGCTGGATTCGTTGTAAGCAACCCTGTACCAGCGCCAATAACAAATGTGGATATTACCGGCTGTGTCAATCTTACTGGCCAAGCACACGATAACGTTACGGTGGTCGGAGAGGTTCCCTAATGTCTACCCGGAAGATTACCAAAGAGCAGTTCTCAGATGGTTCGACCATCGATGGGTCCCGCCTTGCAAGGGCCATTGATGACACTGTAGGATACAACAACGAAGTGCCCCTAGAGGCAATCAGCAAGCCCAGGATGCCGCAGTTTGTAATCCTCGGGGCTAACCCAAAGAACAACGCAGCCCCTGTCACAATGAGCCCTCCGTGGGTCAACTATAACCTTCAGGACCCGGCGACCTCAGAGGTAAAATTCCGAGCCAAGGGAATGGCCGTAAGCGTAACATCAAACGGGACCTTTCCTACGACCGACGGGGGGCTGTGGACCGTCTCAACTATATTCGACCGCCCAGTCATTATTGACACCATCTGCGTTCATATAGAATCGTGGGATGGCTGGCCCATTCTTCTGACTCAGCCAGCTACATCATCAATGCCGGACGCTTCTCTTTTACAGGTAATGGTCGATACCGATAGCGTCACCGCCCCAGAAGACCGGACTGTAAACTCAAAAGAGTTCCATTATAGACTTTATGATCCAACTGTTTGGCGGGCATCGTACTTAAACGATGTCTTGCTTGGAGCCTCGTCCGACATGACCCCGGCGCGGCCGGCTAAACTTCAGGATGGGACAGCGCAGCCTGCCGGCTATCATAGCCATGTGCTTGAAAGCAAAGACCTGAACTTGCCTATTCATCAGTTTGCTCGCGTGCGATTCAGACTGGGTTTTGGGAGTCCCGGAACCAATGCTGCTGTTCCCGGTGCAGGATCGTGGGAAACAGGCGGATCTGCCACCATGCACCCAGGTCAACCAACATGGGTTATTGTTTACAGGGAGCAGGCTCGTGGCTAAGATTACCGATTATAAAAAGCTCCCACTTGGAGTTGGTTTAGAGCCTTCTCATATTCAAGGGAACCTGCAACAGGTTGCCGATAACTTCAGCGCAGACATATCTAACGAGCAGCGCCAGCAAGGACAGGCGCCATTGAGCATAAGTTGGTGCTATTCGGTTACACAGGGTATTCCTGGGACCGCTAATCAGGACCAAATCCACTTTACGCTGCCCCCTCTTCAGACCCACTGGGACGATAAGGAAGTCACTAACGAGAGCACTCCGGCACTAACGCTTGACTCTATAAGTCTGGGCTTTGATCTAATGAATCAGGCAAAATCTATAGACCCAACAACTGCGTTACCATCTACGATTGACATGGGAACCGTTACGCTACGCTTGTTTAAGCTAACTAATAACCCTTCAACTACTTTCCCGCCTCCTTCTAAGACCATCATCGCTGAAGTCCAAGTAACCGGCGAAGAAATCTTAGGTCAGTTCAACACGAGAAATCCAACGATCTTACGAGACTTAGGAATATCAATGGACCGTTTAGCGGTCTATGAGTGGGAGATTGAGTGTGCTAATCTGATCGTTTCAGTATGGATAAGAGCAACATTTTTACATCCACTTGAACAAAGAGATACCGCCAAAGTACTGGGTGATACGCTCAACTCAGGTGTTCCTGTAGATGCCCAAAACGCCCCAGAGACATTGCTTTATAATCAAGACCCGGCAACGGTAACACTAGCGGCCCCAGCCGCTGATGCTGTGATTGAAGCCGCTCTAGTGACAACCGGCATACAAGCGCAGATTGAAACTATCGACAGCGTTTTTAGAAGCAAACTTGTCGGCGGTCGAGCCGGCCGCCTTCAAAACGATTTAGCATTTTCGACCGATAGAAAAGAAGAACTTCTTCAAGACTCTGGTTATTTCTGTTGGTGCGTCAACTTACTAAAAAGCGGCGACCCGGATGGGTATATTACAGGGGCAAACGCAGCCCAATGGGAAGTGAATACCAGCGGAGCAAGCACCGCTCTTTGGGATCGGGCGCTTATTCCTATTACTTACCCTGGAACGATCCATCACGTCTTTGTTGAAATGGCAGGGGTCAACGAACACATGCGAAATAACCCAGGAACGGTAGCGTTATCTAGCCGGGTTGTTGATGTCGGAGTTGGTTTGTACCGCGGAGTTAGAGCCGCTTCAGTGCCGACCTACCAACAGGTTGCACATCTGGTTACGGGGCTAACCGGGACAACCGGAAGTATTCTCAAAGAAAGGCTCTGGCAGGTTCCTCTGGTATATACTGCGTTAGCGCCTGCAATGGGTAAGGGTTATGTTCCCCAAGGCCGTCCTGTATATTTCGGGCGTCAACTGTCTTACAGTGGGACAGTCAACAGAGAGAACATTGCTGATATTGTTGGAAGTTCAGCAGCAGAAGCGCTTCCTGCGACCCAAGGGTTAGAAAACTTTATTGAAGTGCGAGTCCAGTATATTCGTGGCTCAGGCGCATCATGGGTCACAGCCGGCGGGGCAACTGATTTAGTTCTGACAAATGCCGGAATAAACGTCTATATAATCGGTAAGATGGGCTTAAAGGAGTAATGTAATGGGTAGGAAAGACGTAGCCACAGCAGGAGCCCTTGGGGGCGCAGCAACAGGCGCAGGTATTGGTACTATGTTGTTGCCGGGAATCGGCACAGCGGTTGGCGGGGCCATAGGCGGCATTGCTGGCGGGCTGGCAGGCTATGCTCACGGTGGTTACACTAACCCAACGCCGCAAATCTCAACAACCCAGCAGAGGCAAGCCCTAGGACAAATGAGCGGGGCTATTGACCAGGGCAGGGCTTCTGTACTTGGCGGCTACGATAACCAAATCCTAGCGCAGCAGAGAGCGCAGGAGGAAGCGATCCGCCAAATGCGAATGGGGATTGCTGCACCCGCAGCGGCCACATTAGCAGGGTCGGGCGCCGCTGGACTCCTTGGCTCAGGAGCAGCGCAGGCAGGCGGGCGGCAAGCAGCACTAACGGCGGGCTTAGAGCGCGACCGGATGATACAAGCGGGCGCCCAGCAAGAGGCTGGTATTCTTCAGCAAAAAGCCGCCCAGGAGCTTGGGTTCGCTAACGAGGACCTTCAGGCCATGCAGGCCCGCCTTTCATCGATCGATATATCGATAGAAAATGCCAAGAAAGCAAATCCAACTCGCGGTGAGTTTCTAATGTGGGCAAAATCGCACCGAGATTCATACCCGCCAGGAAGTCCTGAGTGGGAGAAGTTCAATAACTCAGTAGTTCTAGTCGAAGGAAATATGCTCTTTTCAGCATAGGGGGTCATCATGGCAGAAATCAGATACTCGGGCATGCCCCAACAGCAAACGGTTGGAACTGGTGCGCAACTTCAAAACAAGTGGGCAAACTTTATGGGTGCTGAGTTGCCTATGGGGCTCATTAAGGCTCTGCCGACTGGAGGGGGCAGCCGTCAGCAGATGATTGCGGCTCTAATGAAGCTATTACAAGAAGATGAGGAAGAGCGTGATGCCGCCTCTGGTGGCATCCGGATGCCTGGGTTCGGCCCTCAAACAACTCCGTTTGACAGGGCTAATCTGCTAGATACGACCCTCCGAGATTCACCAGGGTTTGATATGACTCAGTTTGGTGGGGGTTCTAATGGCTGACTCTGACCGCCCGTTTGCGAACTACCAAGGTGCAGATTCTCAAAGCGCAGGTGCTCAATCTGAAGCACATCAGTCCGTTGGTGCTATTGAGGATAGCCTTCAATCGCTGATGGCTAATATCAGGGCGCAAGCGCCCGAAGCGGGGGAGGAGCAGATCCGTAAGGTAGCGCTCCACCAACTCTTTGGGACAACCGAACAGGGGCAAGCCGGGCTAGCTAAATACTTAGCTAGTAAACAAGAGCTAACAGGCGGCGGACAACAGTTTATGTCCGCTACGGAGCCCGGCCCGAGTTTGGGCCAGGAGATGCTGGGATCTTTTCCAACGGAACTTAGTTCTGCTGCTATGGAGCAGTTGACAGGGCAACCTCTTCCTGGCGCTCCGCAGCCTTCATTTCTAGTGAATGAACCCTCAGCGCCTACTGCAACCCAATCATTTGAGGGCGCTGAGGCGGCCGCTATGAGAAGCGTAATCGACGAGCGGCGGGCTTTAGAGGCTCAGAAGGCAGCAGAGGCTGCTGGACAGGCAGCTAGGGAAGAAGCCCAGGGGCTGAAGTATCAGAAAGCCGCCTTGATGATGATGCAACAGGCTGCTGAGCCTATTGGGCCACGGACCATCGGCGAAGCAATGAGCGGCAAATATGGGCAAGCGGCAGCGCAATCACAGCAAGACATCAACATCGCACGACAGTTCTTTGGTGAAAGAGGGAAGATCCAGCGCGGGGCGATGAAAGAAGCCGAGTACAAGCGCAAGTCTAAACGCTTTGAAGCGCGTGAGCAGCGCCTTAAAACGCAAGGCGAGCGAGGGGATACAACTCGCAGAGAAGTAGCAATGGCGCGTGATAAGACTCGCACTGAAACAAACGCCGCATCAATAGTCAGCAGGGAGTTGATCGCTGCAAACAGGCTGTCTGAGTTGGGCAATCGGATGAAGCAAAACTCCGCCATCACGCGAGCTAGGGTAAACCAGGGATGGTCAAGGCTTGATATGGAAAGGTTAGGCACGAACAAAGAGGGCCGTAATATTCTTGAGATCCAGGCGGATAAGTTCTTAGGCAATGCTCGACGCTCACAGCAGACAGCGAAAACACATTCCGATTATATAACTCGAATCGATAAGCAAATAGCGAAAGTTCGAGACGAGATGGAATGGAGTAACCAGTATAATGAAAGCGATCTTATAGACCTTAACATGCAACGCGACTCGGCCGAGCGACAACGGGAAGCCGCTATTGCTGAATCCAACACCTTTCAGAAGGCAGCGGCTAAAGCGACTAGAGGGCTAAGTGAGTATCAAGTGGCCCCGCAGCAACGCCGTAGCGGGAGAACCCGCACAAAGAAAACAAAGGTAACTTCTCAAGGACTTATGAACTAAATGCCTTCTAACGAAAAGACCTGGAAACAAGTATTCCAAGAGCAGGTCCGTGCGCAGGCCGCTGTAAGCGAAAACTCCGAAGAAGAAATAGCGAACGTCTACTTTCAGAACTTGACCGCTAAGTTTGAAGAGGCCGGCCTAGACATCCAAGAAGATATTGATTTCAGCGCGCCCTGGCGCCCTATAAGCGTTGTTATTGAGGAGCGAAAGAAGGAGATCGAGGGTGATAAGGCGGCGGAGAGAACCTCAGCCGCAGCGCGCAGCCCCTCAGATCAGGAGCGCAGCGAAGAACTAAAACGCATCGGTGCGGCAACCATGCGCCCCTGGGCTAGGGGAATGGCTCCAGCAGCAGAAAAGATCTTTCCTGAGCAGATGATAACGGGCGACCCGCAGAGTATAACCCTTGAAAGGGAATATACTCCTAAGAAGCCAGATATTGAGTTCGTCAAAAGTTTCGGTATGCCAGAAACGCGTGGTCAAATGATCGAGCGCCTTGGCTACAACCTAACACAAGCTGAGTATGAGGAGCTTGCTGCTGAAGACGTAGCTGAAAGAGCACTTGAGGCTACGACGGTAAACGGAAGACCACTTGAGGATCTAATGCCCGAAGAGCCTCACAAGGTTGAGCGTCGCAGGCGCGTAATCGAAGCAGCCGAAACGGTCAGAAAAAAAAGAAACCTATCAGAGGGCAAAGATACAATAGAACAGCAGGAATATATTGCTAAGTTAAGGGAATCGAGTCCCGGACTGCGCAAAATGGGCGGCGGCTGGAAGGGTGGAGTTCCCGGGGCGCATGACCTACCAGAAGAAGAACCAAACTGGGAAAATAAAGCAGAAACAGAAAGTTACATCAACCAGCTAAGTTCTATTCCAGCCGTGCGTTACGAGTATCAAGACAAAATATGGGACGAAGCATATCGGGGGTCGGGCGGAGCTTTAGGAGTTATGGTGCGCCCTCTTGCCGCTATAGCCGGAGCGACCGCAAGCACTGGCGTCATGGCAGCCCAGGGGGTTGAGGGGCTCCACATGATCCCCGAAGATGCGACGTTCTGGAAGATGCCAGTTGGCAAGATGTCGGGCTATGGCGTGATGCCCCAGATCCAAGCGCCTCTAGCCGCCCTAAGCCGCTCCTTTGGGTCGGGCGAGCTTGCTGATACTTTAGAGCGCCAGTTCCACGATAATGAACGTGCTTACTCGACCGGTAAACACTGGAGCCAAAAGAAAGAACTACAAGGCGCCGGGTTTGAAGCGGCTATCGAAGGTTTTAAGCACAACGAAAATCTTATCGAAAGCCGGCTGAAAGATAAAAAAGGCTGGGCAAATATCAAAGGAGATTTTGGCGATAACGTTGCCGGGCTCGGGCATTTAGTTTCTGTGTTCATGCCAACCTCACTCGATGTTCTAAACGCCATTGAGGCTGGCAAAGACAAACCCGCAGGGGAAGAGGGAACCTGGGATGGTAACGTTAGCCGTGCGTTGCTGACATTCAAATATGGGTTCAAGCAGGGCCAGCAACTACCAGCGGGAATGGCGGGCGCAATTCTGTCGATTCTTGCTGACCCTTATGGCGCTGTCCAGGCGCAGCCCATCACTACCGCAATGACACTGTTCCCGATTTTTAAGCTGCTCAAGGCGGCAAAGGTTAAGGGTGCAGGGGCTATGTTCGACGCGCTAGAAGCAAACGCGAAGAAGGCCGGCATAGACCTTAATGAAATGAGCCCGTATTCATTGGTAATACCTGAGAATATGCAGGCCACCCTCATCAACGAAGCGAGGATAAACGTAAGGACCCGCTGGGGCGGCATCGTCGAAAGTAAGATCGGGCAGCAGGTTCTCCACAACGACTATGTTGCCGGCGTGGTGGAAGCCCTAGAGACAGGGACAAAGCTGCCAGAACTTCAGATGACCCCAGGGCTATCCAGGACAGCGAAGGCAACCGCCACAACCTATGTGTTGAGCGGGGAAGAGAATAAGTTTTTCGACCCAGACGACCCCTTTAGCCTGAAGGGCGCCACCATCGCTTTAGGAACATTTGGCGCCCCTGCTGGCCTCCTGGCATGGGCATCCCAATCAGCGAGGTTTGGCCCGTCCGTGGCGCGGAGCAAAGCGTCCCTCCAAAGACTGGCTGTTGATATTGGTGTGATGTCAGATCCGCTGCTGACTGCCAAAGTCCAGACGATGGTGGATCGGGTTGTTGAGGGGCGCAACATCATTGAGTCTGACATGAAGACGCTTCAGCAGGCATTGGGCCGCCAGGGCACTAAGATCGAACTTGAGAAAATCATTCCCGATCTTGGTGAGATTCTTGCCGCACGAGCCGCTCTCAAAGGCTCGGTCGAAGCGATCCCCGCGGTGAAAAAACTCCGGGTGGTATACGAAGATACTGCGCTAGCTTATGAAAGCGCAAAGAAGGCCGGCATGACGGGCGAAGCCCTTGAGCTAATGAAGACCGATTTGCTCACTAAGCGCGCTGAATACCGGGCCATGAGAGCCAAACGCCTGGTCGAAACTGCCAACAACCCAAACATTATAATGCCAGAAACGGGAGCAACTAACGCCCTCACCCGTCTGATGGAAAACACTAAAGACCTTCAGCTAAAGTATGCTGATGATATTTATGAACTCGAACTCAAACAGGCCGCGGAAGTTCAGAAGTTAGAGGGACTAACAACACCGGAGAAAATAAATCAGTACCGCAACGACGTTACCAGCGGCGAACTGGCAAAGGTTGGAATCCGCACGCGTGATTTTAGCCGGGACCAAGTATCCCACCTAGAGCGCCTAAAAAAGCTTGAGGACACCGTAAAGAGCCGCACAGGCGAAGAGTTCAACAAAGCAGTCGCCCAATATGAGGCTCAGGTTCAAGCCGCTAGAAACGGTTTTGACGCCCGGCTAGAAAAGTCCGTGAAGGGTGAGACTTACGAGATCACAGCCGTCCAAAAGAAACTCATGGAAGACATGAGGAAGGCAGAGACTGAACTGCTTGAGTCCACGATGGAGATCCAGGAAGCCTCTGCTACGGCTACCACCCAGGTAGCGGATGCACGAGCCGCTCTATTAGAAGCCATCAAACGAAAAAGGGCCGAAGTTGCATCTCGCGTTAGTACTGGAGTCAAGAAGCTAAAGAAAGAAGGCACCACCCGAGTCGAGAGGGCGGTAGGAACCAAAGAGCGTATGCTTGAGAGGCTACAGAAGAAACACGCTGCTGACCTAAAGAAGAAGTCAGATAGGTACGATGAAGCCCAAAAGGTAAATGACGAAAGCATCAAAACAGCCGAGACGACAATCGAAACCCACAACACGCGAGCAGCCGAGTCTTTATACCTTGGCGAAGTGTTTGACGAGGGAGGTCATGTCTTTAAGGTTGAGGCGCCTGTGAGGTTTCAGGGGGTGCGGGATGTCGATGGCAAGGCTCCAACGTATCGGATGGAATACCTAGATCCCGATGGGATGCCTACCGAAAGAACATTTACTGATGCGGAAACCCAGACCACTAAAACTGCTGAAGCGGGGATGTTTCCTGACGACTCAGTGGCCGTGGCTAAGAAGTTGCACGAGAGAGATCCTAACAAAGTAGAGGGCGCCTACGACCTGCAATCATTAGCTAACCTCACTGAGGCGGACGCTAGCAGCGTTCTGGGGGCTATCTCACGTCTGGCCACAAAGATGGCGGAGTCCGACCTCGGCTTTGAGGCCATCGTGAATGGACTTGAGGGGCGCAAGACAAAAGGAGCCGGAGGCGGAACAAACTTAGCCTCTCGCATCTATACGCAGATCCTTTCTGATATTCTAATCAGCGACAGGTCCGCCGCACTTTTGCGCTCACCCAAGTTGCGCAACCGCTTCTCTAGTTGGCTCGACAAGGAAATAGGTGGAGCGATCGATGTCCCTGTTGATGCCGTCGTTCATAAGACGGTAATGAGAAAAACCATTTCGATGCAGTTGGGCAAGCTGGTCAATGATTACGCCTTTGGCCGCACAAAAGGAACGCGCTACATCGAGATCAACCCAGTATTTGAGCTTGCCGACGGCCGCACTGTCAAGATGGGCGACCTATACAACAAATATATGGATCAACACGGCAACCCCAAAAACGTTTATCAAGCAAGAGTTGAGGCGCTTGACTCCTTTCGCCAGCAGATGATTGGCAAGGTGGAAGAAGCCCAGTCTGCCAAATGGTTTTGGGAGCAAGTCGGGACTATGGGATGGTTTGATGATGGGATTAGTCCACGTTATCTAGCTGATATTGGGGACTACCTAGCCCGTGAGGGGCACATGCCCCCAGTGTTAAAGAAATCTCCCAAGGAGATGAAATCATTGCTGAGAGCAGGCGAAGCTGAAGTTGTTCAAAGAATGGCTACCAAAATAATGGAACGAAACCCCGGCATGAGCTTAGGAAAGGCGGTGTCTCAGGCGTCTACTTTGACCGAGCAACTAATGTTGCGCTTCAGCGAGTTGGGCGGCGAGACGACTAAGTGGGTAGCGTGGAAAGACAACATCCTGCCATCGCTTAGAGATCGCGGCGCCTACGACTTATCAAAAGTTGACGACAGCGCAGGAATCGCCAGGTGGAAAGCCCCCGTAGCAGTAGACGATATGGCCGGGTGGTCGCAGATGATGGGCAAGCTAGGAAAGGATGCCGTCGTAAACTCCGACCTTGGTGGCGGTAATAACTCAACCCTGGGTTGGCTATTCATGGCGAGCAGAGCAATGCACAAAGGCGGATGGATGCACGGCTTTCGCCAGGCGTCCTCGGCAATAAAGCGAAACCTGACTACCCAGCGACCCCAAACAGCCATGACAAACTTCATGTCCAACTATCTGGCTATGATAACCCGCGAGGGTTTGCTTCCCCAGCAGGCTGCCTTTGACCTCACGGCAACGGCAAAACTCTGGAACCAGTTTTCTAAAGATCCGACAAGTGTCGCACCGCCGCAAAGAGCTAGAATAAAAGGGATGTTTGATCGCGGTCTTGCCGCAAACAACTCTGTCACCGTTGATGCAAACATTGCTATCGATTCTTTTGCTAACAACCTCCCAGCTAGAATAGGCAACGCCTACGCAACCGGACTTCGAGATGCTCCAGTAACTGGAAAAATCATGAAGGGAATGGACTGGGCTTATCAGGCAGGCGACGGCATTTTCAAGCTAACTGATGCGCTGAGAGCCGTCGGCCGCTTAGACAATTGGGCCAAGGAACTACGGCCAGGCAATAGCATTACCTTTAAAGACCCTAGCCGAGGCGGCAAAATAATGGGGCGGGTATTTCGGGATTCCGATGGAGCTTTTGAGGTCCATTATAAAGGGAAGAAGCACCGAGGTAAGGCGGCAGCAGGAGCTATTGAAAATCTTAAGTTAGATACCGCAGTTGGCTACGCAAATAGTATGTATTTCGATTACAGCCGGGTTCCTGGATTCATCGAGTTGGCTAGAAACTTTGACGCTCTTGGGTTTGGACCCTTCAAAACATGGGCGTGGAAAAGTTTGGACATCCCATTTCTCAAGAAAGGCATGGGAACCCGAGCCCTATTTGGTGACACAATGATTGTCTCTAGCGACGCCAACATTATGGGTAAGATGTATGCCAACGAATCACTTGTTGGAATGAGGAAAGCCGCCATCATGGGGTTGACCCGGACGAACACGAGAGACGACGAATACCTTCGCAAACTGCTCCCTGAATGGATTGCGCCGACAGCCTTCTTCAATGACGAGACGACATCGTTCCAGTCTATGGGAAACCGAAACTTCGTTATAAACTTATCTAACATCATCGATGCGGCCTGGAAGATGACACGCGGCGAAGAAGAAGACATCTTGTTTGCAAAGCTCAGAAAGAGCGAAAAGGCACCTCATGCTGAAATAGCCAATTTGGTTTGGGCAGATGGCCTAGTTGTCGGCACCCTTACGGACCTATCTCAGGGCGTGGATGCCCACGACCGTCCTCTTAGCGGGGCAGGGGATTATTACCGATATCTGTCAGGGAAGCTAATGCCCGGATGGCTCAATGCAACAACCGATACCCTGGGCACAGTCTGGGACGACATGGCCCCCTTGAGTGGGTTGGCGAGAGCAAACAAATGGCGGGACGGCAAAACCCGAATGAACACCGCCTCTTACCTCGTAAAGATCTGGACAGGCCGAAGGCTTGAACATTTTGACCGAAAGCAAATCTATGGCGTTTTGTCGGAGTTGGCGGGAAGATACCAAAGCGGCGCAAAGAAGGGGCAGAAAAAACCTCACCCAAGAGATTTAGTGGAAAAGCATTTCAAGAAAAAATACGATACTGATGTAAAACAATATGTTGACCAGTTCGATCCAAGCCCCGAACAACTAAAAACGTATAGCAATGAGCGCAGAGACTACTGGATTAGAAGCGACAATAGTCAACTCAAGTTGCTCAGAGGGGTCTACGATGAGATGTGGCACGACGTAAAAGACGCATGGCAAAGACAACGTGAAGCCTCAGACGATTTTAAGTCTCTAGTCGAAGGGGCTAAAAAGGGCAGCGAAGCCGACCGCCTGAAACTAGGGGGCGCCTTAGATGCTCAGTCTGATGAACTAGAAAATGCTGATACAATGATCGATTTAGCGGGCGATAACGCTCCATGGAAGCAACCGCAATGACCCAAGGATTCCCCCCCAACTTCACGGCCAGCGAGTTCGCTTGTAAGTGTGGCCGCTGCGATGGCTTCCCATACCCTGACCGCGTAAGACATCTAGCCTGGGTGCTTCAGAAGATCCGAAGAGAGATCGATTGCCCTCTGAAGATTACCAGCGGCTACCGTTGCGAAGAGCACAACATGGCGGTAGGCGGGGCGTCTAAGAGCAAACATGTCAAATGCTGGGCGGCAGACATCAAGCCAGTAGGCAAACAAGTCGTTGAACTGTTTGAGATTATTCAGTCCCTTAGGAGTGCTGGCGAAATCCCAAAAGGTGGGTTAGGTAAATACGCATCCTGGATTCACTACGACATACGACCGGATGGACCGGCAGATTGGGATAAGCAATGAAAGAGCGTCTTCAAAGCCGAGTTCTTTGGCTCAGCATCATTGGCTCCGCCCTCGGGCCGGT
>TARA_R110000803_G_scaffold76454_1_pt1 | contig 21610 bp, 45 predicted proteins | sample TARA_R110000803 | Tara Oceans TARA_R110000803 (sample SAMEA4397772) | marine metagenome | biome: Polar Biome; feature: [SRF] surface water layer (ENVO:00010504); material: water (ENVO:00002006), including particulate matter (ENVO:01000060) such as... | depth 5 m | reverse complement strand
TATTTTAAGATGCGTAGTATAAACCATATAATCCTTACCCCACATAGTACTTGTATCACCTCTAAAATCATAGTTACCTACTAGAGAGCCAAAGAACTTACCTAACGTATATCTAATCTCACCTTGTACACCTACCAAATCAAAAGTTTTGTTATCCATCCTTATAATATTTCCCTTCTTAATTCCTAAACCTAATTCAAATTCATAAATTGTAATAGGCATTACCTGAACCGTAAAGAAGTATGATAAGTATTTAGGGTCAAGATTAACATATTCAGTATTTAGGCTAATGTCAAATAATTTATACCTTACACCAGCAGTAACTATACCATTTAATATAAGTTGATTTGTATGTGGTTTAACTGCTGAACTACTCCCTATTGATACATAGCTATAGATGTTATCTAAAGGCTTGGGTGCGTACTGCCCTAATGCAGTAAACGATATTAAAAATATTAGTATTGTTTTCATATCTATTTATTTAGTAGTTTGTTTTTAATCAATTCGACACAATTTTCAACACCTCCGAGAGTTAAACATTCATTTTCGCTTGATAAATCGTGCATTTTATATCCGTATTTTTCAATATAGTTTTCAATGTGGTTGCTTATCATTTCATCCGTTACCGCATTAACTCGGCTTTCGTGATAGGCTTGTTTCTCCTTGTCTTTTTTATTTAATATCCTTACAAGAGATTTATATTCGTGGTCGAAAGTTTGTAGGTATTGAGATTTAAAATACTTTTTGAAGTACTTTTTTACTATTTCCTCGTTTGCTTGATTGCTCATATCTATTTATTTAAAGTTAATAATGTTTTGTTTGTTTTATGTAATATCTTCAGCTTCATCAATTCCCTTTTGCTTTTCAAAGTATAACCAGCAACTTCTTTATTAGACTTACAAGATGCGAATAAAACGATAAAGGTTAAGATTAATATTTTCATAATCGCAAGGTACAATTAATTTATTTAATAAGCTAACTTTATATAACCCCCATTAAAACGAGGGGTTATACCTTTGTTGTAAAACATTAAAACGATTTCACAACACCGTATATAAAAAATGCTCTTTAGCGTCTTTTAATATTCTTAATTGTAAGCATATTTCTTCAAGTCGTTCAATAGGTGCTTTACCTTCAATCGCTCTTGGTAATCCTTCTAATTTCTGTTGTATTAATTTATCAAAATATGCAACGTGTTCTTTGTTCATTTATTTAGTCTTAGTTATTAATCCTCGCACTTTTCATATACGAATACGTTGGTAACAATAATTTTTTTACCACCAATCTTTGCGTTAAAACATAGTCAACTGGCTCTGGTGTTGTTTCAAACGCCTGTTACCATCTTCAAAGTATTTTATATCTGTTTCACAAGTTGTTAAGTCATAGCCTAAATTATGGCACGCTATGTCAAGGCTTGCACTTCCTCTGTGGGTGTCTAATATTTTAAATCCTGTTTCAGCGTATTTAGTTAGAACCATTTCATATAACTTTACAGGCTTCTGTGTAGGGTGTATTCTAATCTCTTTGTTTTTCATATCCCCCTGTAACATACCAGCCCATCTAAACTCAAATTTTCTTACGCTTGTTTTAAAACTTGCCCAAGCCAACTCACAGTCCGCACTTGTATATTCTCCATTCAACTTATCCCAAACAATCCAGCAACTACTATCAAAAGGAATCTTACTTATAAAATGGTTTGCTCCCCAGATTATTTGGTTTTTAGAAACTCTAAATAATTCATCAAAGTATTCTTTTTCTGGTGCTTTATCATCGTTAAAAGTATTATATTTTTTTTGTTTACAAACACCTTCCTTTCCTCTTTTATACTTTTTACCTCCATTCATACCTATTCCATAAGGTGGATCAACTATTGCAAGATCAAAGTAATTATCTTTATACCTTTTCATCATTTCCATATTGCACTCATTTGTTGCTGTAATCATAATGTATATTTTAATTTTATCAAATTAATTTGCCAACGCTCTAAAAAAATAACTGTAACTAACACCGTATATAATTAATGGCAAAAAAGCCACTAACCATATACAATACGTTAGCAATACTTTTCCGCAAGGTACAAATAACTTTTGACAATCGCATCGTTTTTATCTTTATTATTATTTACCACCTTGTCAAATTTATATTTTTTCTTGTTTAAAGTGTATTCTATTTTCCAACCTAAAACAGTATTTACTGGGTACACCCTTATCCCGTTCTTGTGGCATTTACTCATTGCTTCCATTAGTTCCATAATCTTCTATCAGGTTATTAATTAACTGTATTATCTTATCCTTCATCTTCTCTTTATCATACTTAGATATATTAAAATCACTATCTACACCTTTTTCTTTTATATCTTTTTCTAGGTATATTTGATTTGCTTCAAGTATCAATCTATCTAATTGGTCGTTTAAGTTCATTTGAACTATATCTAAGATACTTTTAGACGCAAGTTGATAGTTACCCCCACTTTTAATTAAAACGTTCTTAAATTGGCTTACATACATTCTAGCAAATAAATGGTAATTATTTAATTCACGTTGCTTTTCCTTATTCACATATTTTATAATACTATCCAACGCATCAAAATCGTTATCATTTGGTATATGACCCTTTGAAAATGTAAACTGTAATCTTTTTATATCTTTTTCTATCATTAGTTGTATTTTGTAACTACATTTTGTAAGTAGTGATAAAACTAGTTAGTAACAAGGTGGCTCAGGTAGTTCTCTCCAAAAAACAACCTTGTCTGTTAAAATTGGTTTATTACCATTTATTATCCAACTATCCCCACACCAGTACCCTGTTCTTTCTGCACTTGTCCATTCTTTATCAAAACAAACCAATACATTTACATAACACTTAGGCTTTTCTTTTACTGCCACCCAATTACTAACACTTAATAAATTCAATAAAAGACTTCTCGCTTCTATTTCAGTTATTACATTGTGGTTAAGGTCATCACTAATTATTGTTAATTTATCTTTCATATCTTTTACTTATTTTATTAAAATCCGTTAATGCTAATTTACATATAATAAACCACACTACCAAATTTAAGGTTGCCAATCTTCATCTTCTCCACATTCTTTAGGTAAACTATCTTCATCTAATTTAAAGTAGAAAGTGTCAAAAGGTGCGCCCCTACTATAACTTTGGTTCACTTCTATTGCTGAGTTTCTAGTTTTATAATCTTGCGTATCTTCTAACAGTATAACAGTTTCGCATTTCTTTTCGATGTAACTACCTAAGTGTCCTGTTGCTTTCAAACTTGTGCTGTTCTTATGTATAACGGTATTTATATGGCATTTGTTTTCTTTTCTCCATTTCTTTAGTTGGCTTGCTACGTTTTTACTTTCAATTATATCGTTAGAATTAACAACTAAATCAGCAACCCCATCAATACTTAGCCATTTAATACGCCCTTTGTATCTAGGATCGTTAAACAACCCATCTATAAACAATATTATTTCGTTTGGCTCTAAGTCCTCTACACCAAAAGGTAAATAATTTTCGTAAACCTTTCCCACCATATCGGCAACACGTCTAAAAGCACGCTGCGAATAATAATCACCTTGCTCCGTATCTATATCTACAATAAAACAATCTTCTTCTCTACTACTGTGAAAGTTTGGAAAGTAGTGTGTAGCATTACCACCGATAAAAGAAGCGATTAATGCAGACTTAAAGAATGTCTTTTTATTTTTAGAGCCAGCAACTATTGCGGAAAACTCACCATAAGTAAAAGTATTGTTATTATAGATATTACCTTTATAATCGTGTTTACCTATGCTCAATGCTGTAGGTGGTAACATCATATCCAAGCTTAAATCTATTAAACACTTATCGTGTGTTTTCTTATAGTCAAACTCCTGCTCTACGCTCTGAGGTCTTTTAGTTAGTTCTAGCATCGTTATCTTTTTTTAAATTCCACAATATCCCGTATCACAATCATCAAAATCGTCATCAAATAATTTGTTTTGTATTCCATATTTTAAAATCTCTTTATATTTTGCTTCTGAATTAAAAGCATTACCTGTCTTTTCTTCTTGTCTTACAAACCAGTTAAAACTATCTTTATCTTTTTGTGCTATGTGCGATAAAAACAAAGGGTTTCTATTAACACAACCTACACAATTATTCCTGTACGCAAATCTAACTGGTTTATTATTCCAATAATTATAGATAACATCTTTTTGTATATTATCTTGTATTAAAGGAAACTCTACATATCTATAAGGAATATCACCCCATTTATTATTAACCTTAGATTTGCCTATAACTGTTTTAAAACTCTCTAAGCCATTTTTATCCGCACGCTCCATTATCTTAGTTGCTCTGTTCTTTTCTGTAGGACGTAACCCTATATTCATTTTAACAGGTAGTTGTGTATTTTCTTTTAAAAAGTTAAAGATAGGTATAATTTTCATATCAGTAGTGCAAAACCTAGCCATTTTATTTGGCAAATAATTACTATGCTTTCTTATCACTTCTTCAAAAGTATCACCAGCAACCCAATTAACACCTTGACCTGTAAACTGCTCTAAGTCTAATAAAGTATAGATTATGGTATCCATTTCTACAGTACCGATAAATTCTTTTCCTATTCTATCGGAAACTAACTGTCTAGTTTTTTCATCTTTACCCTTCATCCAAAGGTTTTCTTTATCTTCTACCCTAACCAAAGCAAATATATTTATATTGGCTGGGTAGTGTTTCATTAAGTATGCAGAAGTTTTACCTCCTGATATACTGTTAACTGTTATTATATTATTCTTCATAAATAATCTCTATGTCTTTTAATTTATCCATTTCCATAATATCTTTTAAGTGTTCTTTTGCACTTTCAATATCATTAAAAAAATAAGGATCAAATGTATCAGAAGTTGGTGGATTAAAAGAACCTTCGTACCACCTACAACTATAAATATATTTTTGTTTTTCTTTACCTAATCCAAACCAAGAATTGTATTTTACTAATTTTTGGCAATAATATTTTTTGTCGCTTTTCTTATAAATTATTCTATATTTTTTCATATCTGTTTTTTTAGTTAGTTCTAGCATCGTTGTCTGTTTTTCCGTAAAGATTAGTATTTCTATCGTGGTATGCTGTTAAGTAAGTGTTAAAAAACTTTAAAAAGTGTTTAGGGTTCGATTGCATACTTGTAGAATCGTTCGGTAGTTTCTTTTGTTTAAAAAGTCCTATAAGGGATTCTGTAAACTGCTCCTGTTTATAGTCTTTTAACAAGTCGTTAAAATTATCTAAGTCCTCACCTCTTAAAGTATTTAGAAAAGATGATTTTTTAAGGTGTTTTAATCTCAACTCATTCCAATCTTTTAAAAACCCGCTTTTATTATAAGTGTTTATCTCTGTATCTTTAACTGTAACTGTAACTGTATCTTTAACAGTTGGATTTGTTGAAGTTTGTGGTACAAATTTAACACTTGTTGGATTTGTTGGATTTTGTTCCTTTTCTTTTTTAATCCTTCTTGCTTCTGCACTTGCTTTTCCCGCTATACTTCTACCTTCTATAGTTTTTTCCCACTTCTTTAAATCCCTTTTAAGATTTTGTTTAATAGGTTCAAATACTAAATCTATAATAACATCTTCAGACTTTGGATCTAAATCATTAATATATCTTAGGTAGTGTTTAAATAATTTACCCGCTTGGGTATAGGTAAGTTTTTCAACCGTGTGTATTAGGTCGCAATAAAGGAGTACCGATTTTTTGTTATCTGCCATTTGCTTGTATTTATTATACTTGAAAAAAAGAAGGGGAGAAACCGTTCAAGCTTCGGAGTTCGATATAAGAGCAACCAAATATCTATCTCCCTTGTCTGCGAATATAAGTAAAATAACCTTACAAATCACATTTATTTAATAAAGTTTTGAACATTATTCGTTCCATATTAAAGATATAATTATAACACCTAGATAAATATCTACGTAATGCGTTTTAACTTCATCTAGTTCGGGTGCTGTATGACTAAAACCTACCATTATACCCCGTATAAAAGAGATTTCAATCTCCGCTTCTTTATAATTGTAAACGTAAAAGCCTAAAATTATAAATACTATTCCTATAAAACTTACTGCTGTTATCATAATTAATTGAATATATGGGTTAAACGTGCTATTTGTCCGTGTTTAGGATGGTGAATAAATGCTTCTACAGCTTCAACTGCACCGGTATATCCATTCCTATGATGCCAACTATCAGAAACACTAGGAGATCGTAAACTTTCAACGGTTACACCTATTAAATCCTTTGCTGTTTTATGGTGAACGTGGTGCGTATAAAAATATCTATTAATACATTCTACCCAATCCTTAGATTCGTGAGCCATTAAAGCACCTAAATCATTAGTTTTTGCACCATCTCCGTGAGTAGTACCGATTAAGTTATTACCATAAGTAAAATATTTCCTATGTGATATACTACAATCAAAAGTAATATTTTTACACTTTCTGAAATGTGACTCTATACATTGAGCCAACATAAAGCCACTCATATAATCGTGATTAGAAGGGTTAAAAGTAAAATGTACATCTGCAATTCCTATTAATATTTCTAAAACATCTACGTATAGTTTTTTTGCTACTAAAAAGTTTTCGTACCACATCCCATCCGTATCTTGTGGAGTTCCTGAAGTTGTTTTTCTGCTTGGCATATCTATATGTAGTATATCATTACCACCTATAAAATTAATCTTATCAATATTAAACCCTTGTGATGAATTTAAAACACCCTTAACACCATCTAAAACCCTTTTAACCGCTATCTGTTGGTTGTATTCTTTCCCAACCTCTAAGCGGCTGCAAAGTTTACCTATATGTATATCGGCTGGATCAATTACCATTAAATGATTATCTTTAGATTTAACCCTTTTAATTTCCTTGTAATTTGGTGAATGATTATCTAACTGTTTTAGTAATCCTTCTAAAAAAGCACTTTGGTTAGCTGTCTGAAAGTTTGGGTTTTTTACGAATAAACTTGCATTATCTGATTTTAACCAAGCGTGTTTAACATCATCTATATTAACACCACTTTCTTCTGATATATCTTTTAAACCTCTATACTCTTGAATTATTTTTAATTCATCGTCTTTTAATCTTAATCTATTTTTACTTGACATAAGTTTATTTTAAATTAAACCCCCTTACTTTAATAAGAGGGTGTGTTTTAATGATGTAATTGTTTATCTAGTTCTTCTATAAGATGTCTAAACGTACTCATTTCGTGTTCTCCTGTAACATCTACACCGTTTATAAACAGTCTAAAATGTTCTTTCTTTTCCGTTGGTACTAATTGAAAGTCGTTCATCATTAAAACGGTAAATCATCTTTAGATTCTGCTAAACTCTCATTAGAAACTTCTTCAAAAGCTGTTACTGGTGTATCGCTTACATCTGCTTTAAACACTTTCCACGCTTGTAACGATGTATAATACTTTTCTTTCCATTCGTTAGTAGAAACGTTAAAATCTACTTTAACATCGCTACCGATTTTATTATACTTATTGAAATTATCTACCTTTTCATCACCAAACAATTCAAAACAATATAAGTTATTATACTGTTCAGTAGTTTCTAGTACAAAGGATTGTTTAACCCATTGACCCGATCCATCTTTTTTTTCTCCTGTTACTTTTTCTAAAATCTTTGTAATTTTACCTTCTACTTCCATAATTTATTTATTTATTATTAATTTGTTGCTAATATACAACTTTATTTTCGATTATAAGTAATACAAAGAACTATTATTAAGCCTATTAATATAACTACTATGTGGGTAAGTCTTAAATAATCCATTACATACTACATTTTATTATTTCAAATACTTCTTTTCTCTTTTGATTACTAGGCATTAACTTAATAATCAATTTAAGGCGTTCCTGTACCGTTATTTGTTCTTTAGGTGTTAGCTTATAATAACCATCTAAAAACGGTGCATTCTGCTTTAATTTAAGGTGTAGCTTATAATTAGCATCTTCTAAATCTTTATTTTTTCTACTAAGTAAAGATATTTTATTATTAAGGTTTTTAAACTCATTGGTTTTAATCTCCCTTAATTCGTTTGCAGATTCACTATTATCATCATCGTTTACGCTGTTTATTAAATGGTCTAAAACGTAAGCATCGTATAAATCCTTGTATTTCTTATCTAGGTTTACCACGTTGTTAAACATATTTACACCGTGTAATACTGTAGCGTGATCCTTACCAAAGTATTTCCCAATTTTGTCTAATGATAATTCAGTGCATTTTCTTGCAAGTGAAAAGAATAAAAACCTACCATCTACAATCTCACGTTTTCGGGTGTTTGTACCTATCTCTATATTTAGATTTGAATTTACAAATCGTTCTATTTTATTTAGATTATCCATATATTTTTAATTCGTTTTGTAATTCTATTAGTAATTCTTCTTTTTCGTGCTTGCTCCATTTCTTAGTAGAGTGTGCTTTAAAAGAAAGTGCATCTATCCAATCCGATCCTTTGTATTCTTCAAGCCAATAAGTAAAAGCTATGGGGTTACCGTGTGCTGAAAACTTACTGCTCATTGTATGGTGTCCTATACAAAGACAAAGACCATTGTTTAAATCCCATCTAGTACTAGAGTTCTTTCTACTAAAAACGTGGTGACTGTTTAACGTTGGTTTATGTTTACAGTTTTCAATTTCGCATTTCATACCAGCACGAAGTTTTACTAATTTACTCCATATAATATCTAACTTACCATCTATTCCTTTACGTGCTTTCATTGTTTTTCTAGTATTTTAACTATTTCTAATTCTAAATTTAGTAATTCTAACCGCCAGTAGTTTATTGCATTCATTAACCATTGTTTGTGTTTGCTGTTAGTATTTGTAAGTAATTCTAAATGTTCTTGTATTTGTATTACTTTTATTTGTTTTGCTATTATATCCATTTTTAGTTTCTTTTTATTTCTTGTGCTATTGATATTGATACGTTGGTTGCTGTTTTTAGTATGTGTCTAAGCATATACAACTCAGGTACTACCTTATCTGCATAACGTGTTTTAATTGCGTTTACAGTCGATTTATGGTTGTGGTATTGTCTATTCCATTCTACGTTATATTGGACTTGAAAGTCTGTAAGAAAATGTATATTACAAGTTAATTCTCTATTCATTTTGAATAGGTCTTTATAAATACCACTTTCATAAGTGTTTATTATATCCGTTACTTTTTTAAGACGTGCTTCCATTATATTAAACTTTCATATATTTCTTCGTAAAAGTTTTCTAGTAGATTGTCATTAACAAAATCTAGTTGATCGTCTGTTGCTGGTTCACCATCATAATCAAAATGACTTATAAAGGCGTTGCAGAACTCAGGGTAATCGGGTTTACCATTCCAATCTATTTCAAGATTATCTATTTTTTTTATATCTATTTCCATTATGTATTATCTTTAATATAATTATAAATCGCTTTCTTATCTTCTTTTAACTTTTTCCACATCTTCTTATAGATTGGATCGGTGTTGTATAAATCTTTAGAATCAGGCAATATTGTAAAATCTATTACTTTTAACCATTGTCTTAGTTGGCTTTCAAAACCTACCATATCAAAATCATCTATTTCTATTGTGATGTTTACAGTTCTTTTCATAATTTATTAAAATTAAATTTCTTACCTGTTTTAAATTCATACATTAAATGAGCGTTATTTATACCTTTAGCAAAGCTATTTAAAGCATCTCCTTTATGTAACTCAAAGAAACAATACGAATATTCTTCTTTGTTTCCTGTAACTATATGTATTATAGAAATAATTGAAGATTCATAACCTCCAAAACAAGACAGACCTGTACTGTATTTTCCATCTTTATATTCTACAAATAAATACTTTTCTCCTAAAATAATTTCAGTACCTTTTCTCATTAAATCCCAAACTTCATTTTTAGGTAATTCAAAATATTCACTTAATCTATATATGTCTTTCTTTTTTAATAAGTCCTTCATAATTATTTCTTTTTAAAGTCCTCAGATTCATCTTCACCAAACACACCTAATTCATAGAAGCCAGTTAGTTTTAATACTGCTCTACTCATTGCACGTTTTTCTGCCATTTCCATTACGTACCAAGTTGTAGTATTTCCAACCTCAACCCATTTTTTAGTATCAATATCTTGTTTTTTACCACCGTACTTAGCACTTCCAAAGGTTTCAATTTTCGCTTCACCTTTTTCTGCAAATGCTTGTACTACACAATATTCAGGTGTTGTAGTTATCGCTTTATAAGATATACACATTTTCTCCTTTGCTTGGATTTTATCAATCCCTTGTCTAGTGATTATCAAATAATGTTTATGTTTAAAAACATCTGTACTTGAAAGTTCATACTTTTTGTAAAGTTCTGCTATTTTATCTCGTTGCATAATATGGTTTTTGAAAGTTAATATCGTTTTCGTATCGTTTACTCATTACTTGTATATTTCCATTCCTTTGAATGCTTATAAATATACCAAGTCTTTTATTAATCATTCTTTGTAATTCTCTCATAATTTATTAATTTCTTGTTTAACTTCGTTCCAATAGTCTATAATTGATACTGATAAACCATTTAAAACATATTGTAGGTTTAATATTTCTTCTACACAAATCAATGCACATTGTTTAGCACCTAGTTTTATTTCAGAATTATACATTTCTAGCTTTTCACATAATCCATCTGCAAATTGGTCTAGTAATTCTTTTGCTTTTTCTTCTGCTTTCATATCTTTGATTTTAAATATTCATATCCTTCATACTCTTTTACACACTCTTTATCTTTGCAACACTCCCCTGTAGATATTTCTACATTACATATCATACAAAAGTAATCAGGTGTTTCAGGTGCTTCTTGTTTCCAATCATCGTAAGTACTCATAACTATTGTTTTTTATTATAAATCTCTATTGCATCATCCATTCCTTTTCTATATTCCAGTATTGATAATTCATATAGTAAATCCATTATATCTCTTTTTTGAGAAGAATCAGTTAAACCTAACTTATTAACCTTATCAAATGCTTTTTGTAAATTACTTTTTGTTTCCATAATTATATAAATTTTTTATTTATTAACACTTCAGTTAAATCGTTTTTAAGGTCGTAAAATTCTCCAACCGTATAAACACCATTATAAAAGTCCCTGTCTATTTCTTTTAGTTTTGTAATTAGTTGTTCCATTGTTAAAATTTCCATAATATTTATATTTAGTTATTGTTTCGTTTGGCTAAATTACAAAGAATAAATGTAACTACCAAATTATTGCATAAAAAAACCCCCTTTAATTAAAAAGAGGGTTAACTAAACAAAATAAAACACTATGAAAATATTAACTAAAAATAAACTATAACCTTTGAACTTTACAGATTATCTGTGATGCGAATATACAAAATATATTAATACAAAATACAAAAAGTTTATTTATTATTAACTATGTTTTGATTTGCCAAATTCTCTAAGTGTAAAATAACCACCTATCGCAGTAACGCCCATTGTCATTAATATAGGTAAATATGCTTCTGCTATAGGCCTACCAAATTGAGACGCTATTAATACAAAATCTATCAATAAAGTGAAGTTTGCAACAACTAAAGGGCGTATGTTTCTAGGCAACCAATCTTTTGCATTATTATCTGATAACCATCTTTTAGTAATTTCAGATTCTACAGCAATATCTTTTTCTAATTCTGCTAATAATAAATCTTTATCATTACTATTAATACTATCTGTTTTCCTAATAGCATCACCTAGCTTATTTAAGCCATCAACACCCGTTACCGTTCCAAGTATATTTAATACATCAGGTGCAACTCCTACAATCCCTCTTAGAGCCTTACCGATAAATGTACCTTCACCACCGTTTACTATTTTATTTGGGTTATCTTTTGCCATATCTTATGTGTTATCCCATCGGGCGTGTTTATCTCTTATATCGTAATGTGTAAAGGAACTGTATTTACCTAAACCACCATCTTTTATCTTTCCTTTGCCTATTAGAAATTCTAATAAAGCATAAGTATCTAAAGGTTTCATACCTTGTATAACTATATCAGATGCTTTACCAAGTAGATGCTGGCTTTTAGAAGCGCCACCTATGTACTGATTCCAATCAGGTGAACGATAACCGCTATTAACTTTAATAGGTAAGCCCGTAAACTCTCTTATTACTTGTAATTGTTTTGCAAGTTCCTTTAGGTTTTCTAAAACATCTCCAGGAGTTTCTGATCCATCACTACTTTCAAACTCGCTTAAATAAAAATTATCTGTTAGTTTCATTACATTCTTTTAATTTAAAATTAAGGAGTATTATTGTGTTTTTAAAATCTTGCTTTTCTACTGAATGTTTTAACCTCCTTTTATTTGCTTCGTTGTTTTCTTCTATTTTTAAAGTGTTATGATATTGAGTATTTATGTAATTATTTAAAACATTAGAGCCTACAAATAAACTAGCAAAAGCATACCAAAGAAACTTATTACTAAGCCTGCTAGAACCTTCATCTATGGTTTTCTCTTCCATCTTATAGGTGCTTTAAATTCATTTTTGTTTAACTGTAAACTATCCATTTGTTGCTGTAGTTTTATGTCTCCTTTTACATCTGCTTTAATTAATACTAAGGACGCATTGCACCCCAAGAAACTAATCAGCATTAATGTCAATATCGCTTTCATCTTTTAAAAATTTCTTATATTTATGTCTTAGGTAGTATGTTAAGACTATAAATATAGTTATAACAAACATTCCATATTCTACTATATCGTGTTGTTGTTTATCTTCATAGGGTGTAAGTTCAACAAATACCCTTGATAAACAGACTAAATAAACAAACATAGGAAACCACCGCCACTTGTGATATTTAGTTAAATAATATGCAAACGTATAAAAGAAAAAAGATATAGAAATACATATATAAAATATACTATAACTTTGCTCATCTGTTAAGTTTAATAATATACCTAAAGGATGCCATAAACTATAGCCAATAATAGCAGTAATAAAACCTAGAATGAAAATAAAATTCTCTATTCTATTTCTAACTAAATATAATATAAAATTACTTTTTGCCACCTCTTATTATTCTTAAATATTCCATAGGACTTTTACCAAAATCATACAAAAAACTAAACACGTCTTTTATAATACTCATTCCAAATATACCAACTACAAAAGCTATACTATATTCTGCACCAATCCAATTAGGTTTATAAATAAGTATTAAGGGTGTTAAATATCCTGTAACAGTTGCACCCGATAATACTATTAATACTGCTTTTAATTTATCCTTCCACGTTTTCACTTTGTTACCATAGATCAACGCTATTGATGAACCCAGCAAACCAGTTAGGAGGTGAATACCTTTTAAACCTAACTTTCCTAAAATTTCTTCCATTAACTTGCTCTAGGTGGTTTAGGTGGTCTAGTGCCAACGTGCTTACTAGGTTTATATTCCTTTTCCTTTTTCTTTTTACCTTGATATTTTATAAATACGATAACCGCACCTATAAAAACTATTCCTAATATTACGCCTTCTATTGTCATTTTTATCTAATTTAATTAATTTCTTCTTCGTTTGGAAACCATCCGTTGACTTCCATATATTCTTGGTCTTTTATTTCTGCATAACCTACAACTATATTTTCAAAAGGAAAACGACCTAATACAAAACCGCTTTCAGGCTCTTTACCAAATTGATTTATCTTTACATCATTAAAATACGCTTGTAAACTTAACTGTTGTTCTTGCGTGTAATCGGTTAATTCTATTAATTTACTCACATCGAAATTAGGGTGTATTAATACGTTTTCATCTAAGCTAAATTGTAAAGCTGTTTCACCGTTTTCGTGTGTTACCGTTCCAAATAAACTATTTTCTAAGTCCGTTGGTACTCCTAATTTAAATAACTCTTTAGATATTTCTATTGCATTTTCTGTAATTATATAGTTCATTATTTTACGTAATTATAATAGTTCTTGTCCGCTCGATTGTTTATTGTATATGTCATTTATTTGACCTTGATTAAGTTCTATATTCCATATTCCTAAACCTGTAAATTGCGTATTAGCAGAATTAGATGTAGTACTCCATAACTGACTACCGCTTCTAAGTGGCGCATCGTGTACCTCCATAGCTATATAACTTCCCGATGAGTTATCCGTATAACTGCTTTCTTCAACGCTATCAATATATATTTTTAATCCACCAATAGCACCGCTACCATTATAAGTTATTGTTACGTGGTAAACTTGATTAACTATTAAACCCGTATTGCCTTGTACACCAATAAAACCGCCTGTACTTTCATCTTGCAAATCTATTCTTATTTTACCTCCACCACCTGTATCTGTAAGTACTTGCCATTCTCTCTTGGTCGCACTATTTCCTGCCGCACCTCGTTTTGCTAAAAGCCATTTTAGAAGTGTATCACTTGTTAATTTAATTGCAAAAGTTATACTAAAGGGTAAATCTGTCAATCCGTTTCCAAAGTTAAATCTTGAATTATTAGGAACTTCTACATAATCTACACTTGCATTATAATATATAGATTCATTAGGTAAGCCACTATACAAACCATTAACATAAGATACTGCGTTTTGAGTAGGTGTATTTAATCCTGTTTCATCTACAACACTATTATTAAACCTTTGATATAATAATAGATTTTCTGTAGGCGCATATATAGAATAATAATCGTTAATATCTGTATTTAATTCTGTTAGGTCTGCTGTTTTATCGGAAGGAAATATTGTTATTTCTTGGATAGTTCCGTTTATGAAATTTGTACCACTACTTCCTGTTCCTATTGTAACACCATCATTTATATATAAAGAACCCCAATTATCAGACGTTTGTAAATTAGAATTAAAATAACTGGTTCCTAGTTTAGATAATCCATTAACTGTTAAACTTAGTACTTTTTGGTTTGTTGAATTTTGTTGTAATAATAAATCTATTTCTGCATTACCGCTAGGCGTTATAATTCTAAAAGATTTTTTATTAGTACGATTATCGTTAAATAATAAAACTCTGTTATTGTCTCCTGTGGTTTCTTGTGTAGTTTGTAGAATAGTACCCACCCCTGTAGTAATAACGTTATTATTTGAAACTGTTAAAAGAGTAAAATTATTACCATTATTTAAATCAGTATTTACAGGTGCTTGCAAGTATCTTAAATCACTTAAGAAATCAATAGTTGGCTCTCCGTTTTTAGTAATTATAACCCCACTAGATATAAATTGAGGTTGGCTACTTATAGTTGTTTGTGTTGCTGTTTTATTACCATCAATTATATTATTAGGTGTTATCCCTATCCACTCTTCTACAAAAGCATCATTAGCACCTACCCAAGAACTTAATTGATTTGCTCCTGGCGTTGTGTTTGAAGTTGTAGAAACAAAAGAAGATAAACTAATAGTATCATTTATCGAATTTCCATCTATGAAAATAAAAGCTGTTTGATTATCTGAACTTCTACGTAACTTTAACACCGCATTAGTCCAAAGAACCGAGGTACTAGGACGTCTCAATGTGTACATAGCTGAAACGTCATTATATAATCCGCTAACAGGCTGTTTTAAAAATCCAAATGGTATCATTAGCTAAAATTTAAGGCTTCTACTAAGAAATAACTTGTACCATCATAATACATAGTTAATATATCCGTTCCCGTTGTTGCTGTTGTTGTTAAAGTTGGTGCTGTACCGCCAATAAATTTAACTGTTGCTGGTAATGTAATCGTTCTACTTCCCACACTATCTTGTACTAATTTTAATATAAAAGTACCCGCTTTTGTTGGTGCTGTAAATGTAAAAGTTTCATTAAACGCTCCAAACTGAAAATTAAATATATTACCTAGTTTCCAATCGATTGTTGTTGTACCATCACCTGTTGCTGTTTGTGGAACACCCCCTATACTGTGACCGTTTAAATCTAATTCACCGCCTAACTGTGGTGTTGTATCTTCTACTACGTTTGATATTTGTGTAGTTACACCTACTTTTGCAGTATTTAAAGCAACCGCACTATTAGCCGATACCCTTGCTTCAGTATAATATAAGTTAGTACTACCTTCTGCAATATCGTCAGTATCTAATACAACTACACCCGTTTGTGTGTTAACACTAGTAACACCTGAAGGACTACCTATAAATAAAGATACTTGCTCTTGCGAATCATCAACCGTTACAATAATTTCTTCTGCCATTTTTTAAGTATATGTTACATCTTGTAATACATCGAATGTACCCCAAACGTAAGTTTTAATAGTTCCATCTGTAAAAGTTATCTCAGCATCATAATAATACGTTCCCACCTCAAAAGTAATAGGTGTAAATTCATCTATAGTAAAAATACCGCTTAAAGGAGTTGTTAAAGTAATACCACTTGCAACCGCTAAAGTTTTTACAACCGAACCCGTTTTACATCGATAACGAAATTTAATAGCAATTGCAACACCTGTTAAATCTATTGCTACAGCATCACCATCTTGAATAGTAAACTGTACACTTGAAAAAGTATCATTCTTTATTCTATCGTTTAAGTTTCTTCTTACTATTGTTGCCATTATAAAATAATTGTTTTATAAGATACATAAATATCTATAGTACTATCACCTGTTGCTACTGAATCAGTACCCGATATTTTTAAATCTACATTTTCCACTAAATCATTTGCTGCTACTGCCGACCTCCCTGCTGTTTGTAAGTTGTTTGCTACATCATCTAGTAGTCCTACAAAATTATAATAATCACTACCGTTAAATCCTATATCTAAATTGTTAGCATCAAAAGCCACACTACCCCAATTTAATTTAGCAATAACATTAGTAGGTACTATTACTGCACCTGAAACTTTAGGAACTACTAGAATAGGTGTAGAACCTATAGCTTTAATTTGTGCTGCTGTTAATGTTATCTTAACCGTTTTCTCATACAAATTAAACCAATCAGTACCATCATAACCACGCATTTCATTACTTGTACTATTAAAATACATAGTTCCACCTGTAGGATCAGGTACAACACCATCACTTGCATAAGGTAAAGCATCTCCTTTTAGGTTTCTTACATTTATTTTGTAATCTGTTGCAGTAAAACCACCACCCGCTACTTGTCTTAATATATAGATAAAATCTACACTCTCAGCGTTTAAAGTTAGTTCTGTTTTATCATCTAGTTTAACATTTGTTAAAGCCATATCTTTTTAATTTGAATTATCTAGTATAAAATTATCTGTTTCATTATCCATTACAATGTTATCTAATCCATTATCATAAATAAAGTTGTAAATGGTGTAAATATCGAATCCAGCCGCAGCCAAATCTGTAATAAAAGCGGCTTGCATACTCTCTTTGCCCGTAAAAGTCACTTTATAACCGTTAAAATCTTCTTTTGCTGTACCCGTTTCATTGTTTATAGTGGCTTCAAGTCCATTAAATAGTCCTAAAATCCTTATATTTCCTAGTCTATCGATGTAAATAGCACGATAATCTTGCTTAACTAACTTATAAACCTCACTAGAAACAACCGTTTTAGGTATTTGTATAGTAAAATTTTGATCCCAAGCAACATCTCCACCCTCAAAACTCGTGTTTTCCGCGTAATTAGTTACAATACTATCCCAATCATAGATAGTTGTTAGTGGAAAAGTAGTTAAAGTTTGGTCTGTTAGGACTATTTGACTACGCGAATACTTAACAAAAGGGAATAAATACAATATATTTACCCCACCTTGTGAGTTTTTACACTCTCTAAGTATATGTTGTGTTATAGTATTACTCATTATTCTATTAAAGTTGGTTGTGTACCGCTACCAAACCACCATCCACCCGTGTTTGATACGGATTTACTAGCGTTTACTTCATCTTGATAGGTTTTATATTCTGTTAACGTGTTTTTACATATCCATTTCTCAAATCTTAATATGTAAGTATCTGCTATCCCTGAATAAATACCCGATAACTCCGCTTTTTCATCTTTAGTCATTACTTCAGCGTTCTCAGGTACTAATTTAAATGCACCACCGTTCTTTATTTGGAAACCTGATACTGTAACGTACTCAGCTAACGCTTGATGCTTAGTTATTGGCTTTACATAGTTATTGTACAAAGTTAGATACAACCCTGTTAAAGTGCTGTTTTCTGCTCCATCTAATATAAAATCATATAATTCTGTACCAAGTAAAGGTTCTATAACTGTTAATTGTACATTTGCAATGTTAAGTAAGTAATGATCTATGTCAACTGAACCCGACAAAATTGTGGTTTCTGTTATTTCTGCGGGTGTTATAAATAAAAATTCTGCCATTATTATAATTTTCTATATGTTGGGTCTAAACTCCACCAATTATTAAAAGGATTTGCGCTTTGTGCTACCTTTGGATCATTTAATTCCCACATTGCATCCTTACGTTCTTGTGGGTCTAATGATAATATCATTTTCCTAGCTTGATTAACACCAATTTGATTGTTGTTCTTTTTAAGTAGTATCGTTCTTTTCCAAAAATGCTTACAGTTTACACCACCTTTATATAAAAATACATTGTAAGAACTTTTACCCTTTGGAGAAAAATCTTCGTTATAAACAGAACTAAAATTTAAATCCTCTTCACGATATAATTTATCTGCTCTTATTATCTTATTACAAAATTCCCTTTGACCGCTTTCACTACCCGCGTATTGATAACGTACTTTAAAAAGGCTAGTATCTTGGTCTGAATTTTTACGAGGTGTTACGGGTACGCTTGCTAATTGTACTAAAGTGTTTAGTTCTCTTTCGTGTAAAGTGATAACATCACACCGTTCAGATTCAACTACATCATATTCATCTTCATTAAAAGATTCACCTAATTGAATTAAACTATCTACATTTGGAGCATCGTTACTTAGTTGTGTATTCATTGAAACCTCTTCAGTAGGCTTAACAACCTCTGTTAAGGGTTTAAATATTAAATCTAGGCTTATATCATACTGAAGTAAAACATCTTCTAAAGCTTCTAATATAAAGTCCTGCTTTGGTTTAATAACAAACTTTGTTAAATCTATCCTCGCTTGTTCCATTTCATCGGCTGTATTACTAAAACCGCTTGAAGATATTACTCCAACTATACTTGGAGATGTACATCTATGACCTGTTAATATATTTTGCCTTGCACTATCGCTTAACCATTGCCATTGCTTATGTATGTTGTCATTTACAGGAAAAGATGTAATTGTTATCTCTACATCACGCCCGTTAAAACTTAATATAAAATTTGAAGCGTTTGGACTGCCTGTTAATTTGCTTTTAACATTTCTTTCAAACTCTTCTTTTTGTTCAGGTGTGAAGTTTATACCATCAGGAATATTAATAATATAACCAGCACTTAAACCGTTTTTAATAGAGTTTATATTTAAGTTTGCAAGTTCTTCTTCAAATTCGCAATAAGGTAACGCTGCCAAATAACTAGGATCACTAAAGTAAGTCCTACCCACTTGATAAGGTTTGCCTACATAAATTTCTATTGCATCATTACTTGTACCAAACGCTGAAAACTCTTCAGGTGTATTCTGTTGTACTTTTGCCCAATTCCTAGAAAAATAATAGCTTTCTATCTCACCATCTTCGTTTGCAATACTAGGTACAACGTTCTGTTTTCCTAAATGTTCAATACTAGACAAACCTCCTCCTCTCGTTTTAATTACTTGAAATGAAAACTCCCCGAATATTTGAAAATCCGATATAATTTTACGTAGTTCTTTTGGTCTTAAAATAGTCTGTAAACTTGCCCAATCTTGTACACCTCTTATCCCGTTTGTGTATCCTAAACCTTTACCGTATATTAAATCCGTGTAAGAATTGTTTACACTAGAGTTTGTAACTGATCCGTTCTGTCTGTCTATAATGTAATCATAAAAAGAATTGTTACGACCGTTTAAAACCCAATTTCTAGATTTATTTTCTATCACTTGTGGTCTAACATAATTAGACAAAGTAATTAATTTAATATCCGTTCCTGTTTGTTTCTTTACTGCCATTATGAATAAAAATATTGTCCATCCGTTTGTGAGTACGTTTGGGTGTCTTGTGTTGTTGTTATTAATTTACCTCTATAAACTACATTAGCACTATCTGTTATCTTTACTTGATGTCTATCTTTATTTACAAAGGTAAAAGTAAAAGTAATATTTAACTTACCGTTTGTTATATTGTAAGTGTTTGCGGGTGTGCTAGTCGTTTTTAACGCTTCGTTATACAATGATATAACTAAATCATTACTAGGGTAAAATCTAGGAATTACATTTAAAGTATGTGTGCTGTTGTTTGGATTTATAACCATACTATTAAAACGTAAAAAGCCGTATTTTGTTATTAATAAATAAAAAACCCTCAAAACCTTACGGGGTTAAGAGGGTTTAAAAAAAACACTACTAAAAATTATACTGTTACTGCTAGAAAAGCTGTTACAGTTGCACTATCTAAAATAGGACTTAAATCTGCTGTGGTAGCAACACCTGTTAAAGTGTAGATGTTTCCATCTGCTTTCGCACCACCTGTTGCAGCTTCCACAGTCCAATCTATTCCATCATCTGCACCTAAAGATAAGTAATTCCCATTACGATCTTTAATTACCGCTTGGCTAAATCCTGCAACTAATAAATTAAATTGTGCATTAGTCGCTGCATCCATTTTCTTTAATACTAAAGTGATAGTTTGGGTATTTACTTTTGAGCCGCTTGAACGGTCTCCTACCATACTTTGTATTAAATTGTTTCCATCGCCTTCTAACTCAAATAGATAATTTGCTGTTAGAGCTACATTCATAGCTGTTGCTTCACCCGCAACAACCGTAAAAGGGTCTACTAAATCGTTATAGAGGTAAAACTCGCTATTACCCCCTAAACTGTCTTTACAGGCTCTTAACCTTCCTGCTGAAATATCGCACGCCATTGTTTATTTATTTAAGGGTTAATAATTATGCTGTAGTTGTTAACAACCAAACGATTTCTGCTGAGTTATAATAACCCATTCCACCTGAATAAACCATTTTTGCTCTTACATTTCCAGTTAACAATCCTATTTCATCTTCATCAACTACTGAAAGTTCATTGAAATCTGCTTGTAATCCTGTAGCAAAAATTAAATTAGAAGGATCGTAACATACAATTGTATTATCATCTAAACCGTTAACTTCTGTTAAAGTATATCTACCAAATTTTGCTTGTTTAGGTTCGCTAGTTCCATCATTAGCTTGTCCTAAAGAAATCATTTTAAAGTTATACGCTTGAAATACATCAGGAGAAACTAAAACTTTTAATTCTTTACGTCTTAATGCTACTGGTATAGCTGCTAAAGCCGCTTTGATATGTGCTTGTACATTTGCTTCAGTAGTTGCTGCATTTAACGCTGTTATACCATTGTTTGCTTTTATAACACTACCATCTGCTGCGAATTGTACTATAAACCCATCACCTACTTCACCATCTGTAGCGTTTACACCGTTCCAAATTTCGTCATCTACTTTTTGTGCAGTAGATTCTAACATTTGCATTTGTATTGCTTCCATAATGTCACTTGGTGCATTAGGATTTGATGCAGAAGCGCCCATAGAATCTTCACTCCA
>TARA_R110000803_G_scaffold56935_2_pt1 | contig 21690 bp, 33 predicted proteins | sample TARA_R110000803 | Tara Oceans TARA_R110000803 (sample SAMEA4397772) | marine metagenome | biome: Polar Biome; feature: [SRF] surface water layer (ENVO:00010504); material: water (ENVO:00002006), including particulate matter (ENVO:01000060) such as... | depth 5 m | reverse complement strand
GGGCCCCTCCCCCGCAGGGGTCCTTGGGGGGGCGGCGTGGCACCGCATATACGTAATCGTCTGCTCACCCCATATACGTAATCCCAACATGTAACCCAAAAAAAAGGAATGCTATGAATATTGACGGAGTTGACCCTTCAGATACGTTTGACGTAGAAATCCACAATCCTCAAACAACTAACGTAAATTCAGATGTGTGGACGTGTGGAGCTACAATTAAGTTGTCTGGTCAGGAACTTGCTGACCGTTACTTAGACGGATGGAATCCAGATTTTCCAACTGATTTATTTACGGAATGTCCAGCGTCTGCTCAAGAAGATGCTGATGGTTTGGGTTGGTCTTGTAGTGCAGGTCACGTGTACAGACTTCCAACTGAACTCGATCATTTAAAGGGTTTCTGATGTGGTGCCAACATTGTGGTTGCAGCATCTACTACGACCGTCAGATTGTGGAGTTCCGTCATACGTGGACGCATGGAACAGAGTGTGCGTTTAACGTACCTAATCCTCCAGTAGCAACACCTATTGAAAGTGGTGGTTAATGAATTTTGAAAGTATGAGTCCACAATTGCGTAAATTTTATGCAGACAAAATTGAGCGTGAGTGGTATAGCTGTTTAACGCCGGAAGTTAAGCCTGTTTCTTTTGTTTTTGAAAAGTTGTGGGTTTCCCCTACACATTTTGTGTCTGATTTTGGGTTGGGTTTTGATGAATATCTTTGAGATTGATAAAGCAACGAAGAAAGGAATTAATGAGACTGACACCTAACAATGACCGCACAATTTTCACAGGTATTTGTGACAAGTGCGCCAAGCCGGCTGAAACCCGTCCAGGAAATCACGACTTCATGCACAGTTGTGGAGCAATTTACAATACTTTTGGGCAGCGACTTCGTGACGACTTGCACTCTAGGCCAAACCGTTCTGAATGGGACGATGACTGTGACGACATGACTGGCTACGAAGAAGCTATGGGATTCGACAACTGATGAACATCACCATCAACATCAAAGCAATTGCAGACGCAGCCCGCCAAGATTTCCGAAACGGCGGCGACGGCGACGGCAAGGAACTCTTCGACGCCACGGCGGCCGACATATCCGACTACGCCATGTTCGCCGTCGCAGATTACGTCGCAAACTTGACGGACGAACTAGAGCAAGAGCTGCAAGACGCAGTGGAATCACTCATCATCACAGGAGAAACACAATGAGTAAACAACCAACGCCCACCGAAATCACCAACGAGTCTGGTCTTACGTTTGATGAGTGGTATCGCAAAGCCGATCATGCTGTTGATCGCATTTGTGGACTAGGAGTAGACGATCTTCCTGATGGCAACAGTTACGACGCTTTTATTAGTAACGAATCGCCGGCCAGTTATGTCCGAATGATTCTAGAAGAAGAAGGGTTTCCGTTTGATGAGTAAACGTCCTACTCCCGCTGAAATTAGAAAACATTACGAACCAGATGTAAAGGCAATGCAGACATCTGATTTGCTTCGTATGGCTACAGACGACGGTTTTGAAAAGCGAACACCAAAGTACATCAAAACTGAATTGATTGGGCTTGCAAATATTGAATGCAAAAATCGTGGTATTGAGTTTCCAGTTTTTGCAAAGTTTTTTAGTTCGTAAATTACTCTATTAATAGAAAGACATTATGAATGAATTAATTTTAAATCAAAAAGTTACAGAGTCGTTTATTGCTGCTGTTAAAGCAGTGTCTACTTCTGCGTCTACTGATCCAGCACGCTCAATCTTAGAAAATTTAGAGATTGTGTTGACACCTACAGATATTAAAATATCAGCTACAAACAGTTACATGTTGACAATAGTAACAATGCCGCATGGATGTGTTCTTAGCAACGATTTTGCTGAAACGTTTATGTTAAAAGCTAAGCCGTTAGTTAAGTCAATGCCTACTGGTAAATGTTTACCAATGACTATTTGTTTTAATGATTTGTCAGTAACGTTTGAAAATGATTTAGGTTTGACATCGACGTTGCGTAAAGAAGCCGGCAACTTTCCAAATGTAAACAGTCTTACTGTTGGACGTGATGTTCCAGTTTCTGATGCTGTTAATTTTGCAGTTAATCCAAAGTTGATGTCTGTGTTAGCCAAGCAAGCTGACGTGTTTCGTGGAAAACGTGACGAATCAAAAATGAATTTTAAGCCTGCTGAAACAACATTTAAACCGATCCACATGTGGACTACTGTTGTTGATCGAGGAGAATGGTACGGGCTGTTAATGCCCATGCGATGAACAGTCATCCAGATTCAGATAATTCAAATTGGTTTTCATCTGATGTCGATAGTTTAGGATATTTTAATTTGCATTTGTCAGCTTCAGATTACGAGTTAGTAATGTACGCGTTAGAAACAGCGTTTGATTCTGAGTTGTTGTACAACTCGTTGATGGATTGGAATCATTGCGATAGATCGTTAAAAAATTAAATGAGCAACCGCACCGCCACCGTCCCCGCCAACGCACTGCCCGCCCTTTACCGCCGCCTCGCCATCATGGTCGAGGACGATGGATCGGATAGCCGCCAGGTCATCCGGCTTCTCGACACGATCCGCTACTGGGAACTCCGGTCAGGCCGATGAGGTACGCCGACGACGCCGCCGCTGCTTGCGACCGCTTGCGAGGACAGATGCACAACTCCCCCCGTCGCCAGTATTTCCGTATCACCCGAGCAGAAGCGGAAGCACTTGCAGCCCTTGCAAAGGTGAATACTGCCCAGAAGAACAAGACATGAGCAAAGCAGACGACGGCGCACGGCCAGTGTTAGTGGGCGGTAAAGAAGTTGATGCAGGAATAACTGATTATGGAGTTACTCGCGCATCAATGCTGAGACCAGGACAACAAGTTAAATTCAATTCAATTTGGGTTAAAATTACAGACGTAGAACTTGTTGACAAAAAAGTTCGAGCGCATCTTGGAGAATACTGGCCGATCAGTTTTGATTTAGGCGAAATGGTAAAAGTCCGAGACATTTTGCATGTTTACACAGACATTGAGGTTTTGTGATTATTGCTATCATCATTGCAACTATTCTCAATTTGTTTTCTTTTGCTGTTAATAACAATTTGCAAACTGCTGAACGAGGAAAACAAATCCAAATTGTTGCACCGCCACCACCGCCTTCAAAATGGCCGTTGTCGTTTGCTCCGTTTGATTGTGAGTGGGTACAAGTTGAACTTAAATCTCGAAATGTGAAACCAAATGTTGCCAAATTTTTAATGGTGATGGTTGAACGCGAGTCTCAATGTTGTCCGTTTATTCAAGGCGGTGATCGAGTTGACAGTAATTGTTACGTAACACATGTAGCACGGTGGGATCACCGATCAGACACTGGATTATTTATGATTAACGGTGTCCATTACAAAACGTTTAATGGTTTTGTTTGTCCTAAATACACATGCAGCCAAGACGTGTTGCAGTATGACATTGAGATGCAGTTTGACATCATGCTTGAACTGTATGCCAAGTGTGGTAGTAGTCCTTGGACTTCACCAAATTACGGATGTGTACCTGACTGGCCGTATGTAGATGTTTTGCAATTGTAAAACGTTTACGTAAACATTATTTTTATTATCTGAACACCCAATTAAGGAGCTACTTATGTTAACCGAAAACGCAATTAAATTTACTGAGGATCTGCGTAATCTTGCTGATTGGTTGGACGAACATCCATCAATTGTTGATTCATTGATTGCGCCTTCGTACTATTTGTTTAGTTACACCGAAGAAGATTTTCGTGAAGTAAACAAACAGCTTGGCACGTTTGAAAAAAAGACTAACGACTATGGAATTCAAGCAGTTAAAAGTTTTGGTTCTATCAAAATAACTCACGATATTAATCACGATTATGTGTGTGAGAAAAAAGTTGTTGGCACCAAAATTGTTACTAAGACTGTAGCTATTGAGCCTGCTGTTCCTCTTGAGTACGAGGAAATTGAAGTTGAAGAAGACATCACTGAATGGGTGTGTCCTGAAAGTTGGAAGTAAATGAGTGTTGTCGATACGCCAGATGCTCTCGAACATTTCCAGTTTGCACGTTGCATTGCTGCGTTGCGAATTGAAGTGTCTACTGGGTTAAAGCACAGTCGCGGTTCGATGCTCAAGCATGTGCAAAACACATACGGAGTCCGTTCGCGTACTAAAAAGATTGCGTTGCTCGAACTTGAAATGAAGTACGAAGAAATCTATGGAATGGAGTATGGGTCATGAGTTACACGGTGACTACTAAAGATTTAGACCGTATCTTTGAGATATACGCAACAGAAATTGCTGCTGCTGGTGGTGTTCCTGATGGTGCCAGGCTGATCTTGTCACACGGTTCACAAACATATGGACGTGCGTTTCGTGTAAATCTGACAGGTGATGGAACTAAACCAGACGTTTACAATTCTGGACATTTTAAGCCGTTGATCGGTAACGATTATCTTGGCATGACTAAGTATGAAGCAGACCAAACGTTGCGTACTGTGTTGCGTGTCTTGTGGGATGTGAACAGGATTCAAAATGCCTAGCTATCAAATTGTTTCTGATTACGGAACGTTTGTAATTTCTAAAGTTGTTGAAGCTGATTCGTTTGACGACGCATTTAATGAGACAGGCATCATGCTTGATCTGATTGCTGCTGGTTGGAAAGTTGACGATTCGCCTGACGGTGAAAGTCATACGATCACAGAAATTAGTCCTCCAGCTTTTAGAACACAACTTAAGTAAGTACCTTAAACATAGGAGTATTAATGGATTACCCAGAAATTCAAGCATTCCCTCAGATTGACCCAATGGTTGATCGTGAAGCGTTTGTTAAACTGCGTGCCCCGTATTTTGGTGCGTCGTCTGCTGCTACTTTGTTTGGTGAAAATCCATACGAATCTGCTGCCGACCTGTGGCTTAACAAAGTGTGTGGTGCAGTAGTTGAAGAGACGCGAGCTATGCGACGTGGCAACCACATGGAAGCCGCTGTTGCTAACTGGTTTGGTGTTGAGTACGGCCTTGAAAACGGCGGACCATCTCGAACTGTACGTAAAGCTGAGCACATGTACGTACTTGGGCATCTTGCTGCAACCCCTGACTATTGGATGGACGACGATCTTGTTGAGATCAAAACTACAGCACACACAACTGACGTGCCGCTTGCTCAGTGGGTGTTTCAAGTTCAAGCACAAATGTTGTGTACCGGGTCACAACGTGCTTACATTGTGTGGGTTGATTCAACTCTTAACATTCAGTGGGAAGTAATCGAAGCAAATCCTGACACACAAGAATCAATTTTTATTCGGTCAAAAGCGTTTATGGACGCAGTTCACGAAGAATTTATGCCAGAATGGATTGAACGTGAAGCACGCCATGTAATTGCAATGTTTCCAGATCCAGTAGACGCTATTGAAAGCGGCGAGCGTGGCATGGAACTTGTTGCTGATTACTGGTCGCACAAATCTGCAGCTAAGCATTACGAAGAAGCTGCAGCAAAGTGTCGTGACGAACTGTTTAGTTTGGCTGGCAACCATGACACGATCACATTGGACGGAAAAGAAATTGCTACTTTGCGATCACGCAAATTAGCAGCGTCTTTTAATCACAAACGTTTTCGTGAAGATCAACCAGACATGTATCTCAAATACATGAATGAAGCATCTACTACACGTGTATTGCAAATTCCAAAAAACATTAAAGCTGCCATCGAGCTAGGTGCGCAGTAAATTACTATTAAGGAGCTACTTAATGAGCGGATTTACACCCGAACAAATTGACGTATTACTGCAAGGCATTTCACCATCACGTGTTGCAGTTATGGATGGCATGTCCCATCTAGAAGGGTACGACGTACGTGCCACACTTACCCGCATGTTCGGCTTTGGACGTTGGGACGAAGTGTCACTTGAGCCTACCGAATTGTTGTATGCCGAAGAAACAGTAACAAGAGCTGGCAAACCTGCGTTTAAAGTTGCGTACCGTGCTAGCAGACGCATTATTATTCGTGACCAGCTTGGCGAAGTAATGTGTTCGCATGACGGTTCAGCAGTTGGCGAATCAATTATGCCTGACTTTAAGCGTGGAGATTGTCACGACATGGCAATTAAAACTGCTGAAACTCAAGCACTAAAACGTTGTGCTATTAATCTTGGTGACCAATTTGGTTTAGCTTTGTACCGCAAAGGAGCAACCGATGCGTTAGTTCGTAAAGTTGTAGGTCATAAGTCAGAACCAAAACCAACTGTTGCATGATGAAAGCAAGCGAAGAATTAATTCGTCATCATATTCAAACGCATCGCAATAGTTGCGAAGTAGAAAATCCTGTAGGCGAATTCATGTCATGTAGTTGCGACGAAGGTAATTTCGCTGTAGTTGTGTGCATGGGTTGCTTTGAAATTATTTTTAATGCGCTTGTCCCTGACAAAAATATGCGATGCAGACATGCACTTGCATTTATAGAACACATTGAGAGGAACGCTCCACAAAATGGAACGCAAGATGACACCTAACGAAATGAAATTAACGCAGCAAGATTTGGCGTTTAAGCAAGCTGTTGTAACTGATGTTGAAAAGAAAGTTAAAGAAATTTTGCCAGCTTTAGTAACAGCTTGTATAGCTGACATTTGGGCACCGTTTATTGAAGAAACAATCGAAACAATTAATCAGCTTGAAGTTCAAGTTGAAATTTTAAAGTCAAAAGATTCTAAGTAAACGTTAACCACATTTAAATATTGGAGCTACAACTAATGAAAACTTATCTTTGCCCAACTTGTCATGGTTCTGGTGCAGTATCTGATCGTGAAATGGAAGTGTTGTTAAATCGACAACCACATACTCGATCACGACCTAATTCAACTTTAACTTCTAATAGAGCAGCCAGAATGCTGCGACCTGAAACTTGCCGCACTAATCACAACTTAATTCTTAAAGCGCTTACTAACAACAACGACGGTCTTACTGACGAACAAATTTCTTTTGCTGTAAACAAACCTATTAATACTTCTCGTCGTTCTGTTTCTTCTTCAACACTTCGTGCTCGACGTTCTGAATTAATGCACGCTGGAATGGTTATAGATTCTGGTCGTCGTTCTGCTAAGACTGACACTGGTAGACCATCAGCAGTTTGGGTAATTACACAGCTTGGCCGGCTTGCTTCTAACAAGAAAGAAAACATTTAAATGAAAACAGCACCACGTGTTGGTCGTAATGAAACGCTTATGCGACTTGTTGCTATGCGTAAAGAAATTGAGCAACTTATTACTCAATTGTCGGGTGACAAAGAGCGACAGTTTCTAAAAGACATTGAAGGTGGGCAGTCTGTTTCTGTACGTAGTCCTCGACCCGGTGAATCGTTGTTGACTTCTGAAGAAATTGAAGAACGATGGGGTGTTACGCACGATCACTCTGGTGAAATTCCACCGTCGTTTGTTCAAAGATTTAAAGACCGTGTTCCTGCTATCGTAATTGATAGCAGAGTAGCTCCTGCCTCCCGGCCTCTTGTCGTTGTTTCTTCCAACAGCGACAGAGGCAAGGGAAAATGACTTCAGGTTCTGAAACTCATTGGCCTTGGGAGCACAAAAAAATTGATGGGATCTGGCATCGTCGGCCCCGGCTTAAAAGAAATACTGCTTGGCAGCGACTAGAAGTAATTCGAGTAAGTCTTCCATTAGCAACATGGAAAAAAAATCGGAATAGCGAAACACCAGATTACGTCAACAAATGGGTTTGGAAAAGTCAACCTAAACGTTAATCGCTTTCTTGAATTACCGCCCACATTTGACATCCAGCCCAGCAAATAGCAGCACCAACTCCAATCATTACACCTGCTCCAAAAGCCGCCAAGTTTTTCATGCTATGTCAAATGTCTTTCCACGGTACATAGCACGGCCGCGGTGAATAGGAATAATCTCAGCCGCCCAATCGCCATTATCCCATTCAGTAATTACAGCCATACCCTGCTGCCAATTCTCCCAACGGGTCAGCGGACTCTTACGAGTCTTTGCTGACTTTGTTGACGGCACAGCTCCATCAATACGGCACAGACAGCCCGGCGTCAGCGCAGTAACCATCGCAGGGCGTCCATCAATCTCAAACGTTTCAGTGTAAGACGCGCGCCGATGGATGTGCCCCTGAATGTATGACTGTCGCGATTGCTTAGCAAGCTTCATCATGTCTAACGCTTCGCCATGTACCGCGTAGAGCGGTGTCTGTTCGTCTGTGCCAGTCGCAATCTTCGTCCGGTTCGCTGGGTACCCGTCGTGATATACGATACCTAATTCGTCTAAACGCAACAGGTTCGGCATAGACAGCACCGGCCAGTCGTCGGGTGTCGTCCCACCCTTACGCAATCGCAACGCAGACCGTGCGTTGGCTGTTACCGCGATCGCCAACCGGTCGTCGTGATTGCCTTCCAAAATGTCGATGGTGTCACAAATCTCGCGTTGCTGTGTAAGATCGCGATACGCCTCGTCTAACGCAGGTTGTGTAGTCTCAACTAACTCAGGCGTAACCGTAAATTTTAGCGACCATTCGGGCAGGTCTACTAAGTCACCAAGGTTAGTGATCCGGTCAGGCTTGATCGCTTTTGCTACAGCCAACGAAACCGCAATGGCGTCGCGGTCGTGGCACGGGATCAGCTCGCCATCGACACGCCGGAACCCGTACTGCTGGTCAGGAAAAATAACAGTTTGTTTCGCGCCATTAACACTCCGCGATTTAGCCGGCGTGTACTTAATTGGCTGGGCTGCTTGCACTACAGGCCACTCTGGTTCCGTGTACCACTCAGCCGACAGTTTAATGCCACGCAAATCGTGCAGATGCGCTTCGCCGTCAGCATCTTTTGTTAGGTTCTGCCACTCAGACGAATTGACCCGCAACCTTGCAAGCCGTCCAAGTTCTTCAGCTTCAACACCCCGAGCCACTAGCGCTTCAGCCATATCTAAGATCAGTTTGTTGCCAACACGTTTGTCGTCGCCAGATTTAAAAGAGTCAGCTAACGACATTACGTTTTCTCCACAACCTAATCGGATTACCTGTAATCGGTGTTCCGTTAGTTTCTAAAGCATCAACAATTCGACCTACGCTAAACGATGAATCACACAACCATCCGCGCAAAACTTCGGAATCTTTGTCATCCAATTGTTCTAGCAAGATATCGACACCTAAAAGCGACACGAATTTCTCGGGCATTGCATCAGCAAGTGACATACTTCTCCTATTTTGTTAATGGTAGCTTGCGCCTTTAGCGCCACGGTTCATTCGGTACGCTCTAAAACTTGCAATAGACGCAAGCAACGCGGCACCAATAGCAGCTCGCAACGTAGCAACAGCGCCAAGCATGTCAATGTCAGCGCCAGACAACCAAGCAACTACAGAAGAAACAAAAGCCAAAAACGCAACAACTGCAACCGCTTGCAAGTTTTGATATGCAGTACGAATTGCAGCTTTCTGTCCACTATCCATCAAAGCCCAAAAAACACGGCACTCACTACGCATTCTTTCTACAACGCTCACCGCTTTTCTCCTTCATGGTCTGATGCTGGCTTAATTCCTAAGTCACGCAATTGACTTTCAAGAATTGCAACTCGCGCCCGCAACCGAGTATTTTCCCCACTCAGATGTTTGTTGTCGCGTTCAACAGCAACTATACGACTTTGCAATACAGCAAGTTCTTTATGCACTTCCAACAACTCCGCACGCAATGGACCAACCATTACCGCAGCAGCATCAGCAAACATTTTTGCTGTTTCACCTGCCGTTCGTTTACGAGTCCACAATTCACGAATACCTAATCCTGTTGCTACGCCTGCTAACGCTAACAACAGTTCAAAAGTCATGCGGTATAACCAATCACATCAATAATCACATGAACCGGCGAAGAGTTAAACATTTGAAAACTACCGTCATCCACACGACAAAGTGTAGTGTTAGCAATTGCTCCACAATTTAAAGAATAATTTAAACTAGAAATATTTGGTTGAGAACCCTTTCCCCATACAGTAATAAACCCAGCAAGAGTTGGACTAACTGCAGTAACAGTCAAAAATATTGCAGAAGCTGTATTAGGTACACCTTTAGGCAAACTTTGAAGCCATTGACCAGACGGCAATGGCGCTTCAATTTCGTCGCGAGTATCCAACATCCGAATAGGCGTATCTAGTGTGTACATTTTGTCATCCTTTGTACTTGGAGCAAGAGGTGATGTGTTTGCAGGGTCAGGTGATCCAGCATTTTTCCACGTTTGCCAACCACGAATTTCTAATGGTTGAATATGCCACGGTTCGCCTTTAATAAAAGTGTGAAGTGCAAACTGATCTGCATCATCAGTATCAGACCAAGCAGGAGATTTGTGAACGTTTGTTCCATTGCCAGTAACAAGATCAACAGCACAATATCCAACAATGCCAGAGGCAAACGTTTGTGATTGATGAAACGATTTGCCTTCAGGCGCAAACCCTGATTTGTCTGGCTGTGTACCTGTAGCCCGCCAACCACCACCAACACCAAGCAAACCTTGCTTTGATTCAATGTAATTAAAAAATCGGCGGGCAAACTCAGGGTGCATTTTTGTTTCGTGCTTAGCTTTCATTTCGCTAAGTGTGATTCGATTAGTGCCGTATCCGTCAGGGTAATTAATCATAATTATTATGCAATCACTTTAGAACGAATTGTTATGTAAGCGTTTCGTTCTGTAGGCACAGTAAGTTTAATACTTGAAACATCTATCAAAACCATTACAAGTTCGTAACGTCCAGGTGCTTGAGATAAAGTATCTGTTTCTTGCCAGTCATACGAAACAACTCCGTTTACTCGATCAAGAACACTTATAGGTAAATAGCTTTGCCAATCTCCACCACCAAATCCTGACGATTCGCGACGAAGCGAAGCATTAATTGTGTAACCCGTAAGGTTTACTGCAATACCAAATTCGTCTACAATTTGAGCAACAAGTGACGGCAAACGGTCACCTTGTCTAAGAGTCAAATTTTGTTCATCAATTTGATAGTTGTTGTCAAAAAAGTTAGTCATACATCTGGCCCATTGTTTACGTGCATAGACACACCATCTGAACTTTCAATTGTCATAGCTCGACCTGATTGAAAAATAATTCTAATGTTGACTCTAAATCGTCCAGGTGTTTGCAAATCTGTTTGGAGCCAAGTTCGATACAAAGTGTTGTTTGTTAAATCAGTTGATAGATCGTAAACGTAACGGTCAGATGATGGTGAAGCAGAGTTAGCAAATGTCCAACGTGTTAGTACGACAACTGCAGAAACTACAGTTGATACGTCGATTGCGTCAGAAGGGTTGTCTCGGTCTACAACTGCAGCAGAAAACCGTGATTCGTCTCCAACCCGATACACCCATTCTGGGTAAGCAGGATGCCACCCAGGGAATGGAAGCAATTCGTAGTCCACGCCAGCAAGAATAGATTGCGATGCTTGTTGTCCGTACGTGTACGGATCGGTCCCGTAGTTAACTGATCCATACGTTGCGTCTGCAGACGAGTAAGAACCTCGCAAAAATTTGAGATTGTATGTACGGGATGTCATGGTTTACAGTTTAATGATTTTGTAGACGGCCAGGTAAGGATGATAGTTGTCAGTTCCCGCGCCGGCGTTAACCGTGTCAGTGGCTGGCTTGTCAGTTACGTTAAACGCTGGCTTATCGCCCGTGTTTGGAGTGCTTAGGCTGTTGGTAATTTCTCCACCACCCTGGCTTTTTGTCGTTATGTCATCTATGCCGAGTGCAGAAATAGTGCCAGTGTGAGCGTGATCGGAGCCACCGGAACCAACAAGAAGGTTTGTAATTCCTGAGCCAACAGCAATTGATTGATATAGCGTCCCTGAGTTGCCAAGCCCAAACACGCCGTAGGTTCCCACATTTGTTTGAGAAAGCCCAGTGTGATTGTGCGACCCGTTAGTTCCCGTGCTAAAAGACCCGTGATCGTGGTCGATGTCCGTTACGTGCGTGTGCCCAGCAAGCCCGTGAGTGTGAGCGTTCAGTGTGTGGTTGTGCAAAGGGACAGAGTGATTGTGCAAAGGAACTTGGTGAAGGTGTTCCTTTACATCAGTACTGCCGCCAGTTGAACCGCGAACTTTTGAACCACTAATTCCAACCGTTGACTTGTCACGCAAATCGGGTGCATTAAAACTGTCCCCTGCCCCACCAAACGTGTAACCGATCACACCAAACAACGCTGCATACAAAGAATCAGTTTTTGACCTTGCTGTACCATCACACAAAATCCAACCAGATGGTGCTGCTGAACCAGCATAATCCATCATGCAACCAGTAGGAACAAGCAAATCAAAACGTGCGCCTACGTCAGTAGCATTACCTTTTGGGTTAGGTCCAAGCTCATTTACAATGTCAGTAACGTTGTTAGAAAGAGTATTGTGGTCAAGTGGGTGTGCATCAACCTGTGGTGTTGTGTTGAGTCTTGTGTTAGTTGGCGGTGTTGGTGGATAAGCCATAAGTGTCCAGTCTTTCAGTTATTGAGGATGTCAGACAGTGATCGTCCCTGGCGGGAGGGCCGTACTGAGTTGGAAATTGTTGGCGCTTTGCGTTGCGCTTCATAAAATTCAGCTTCGCGTACATAATCGCGGTCTTCAGCAACTTCCATGAGACGAGTCACGTCTGTTGGAATGAATGGGATTCGGAGTGTTCTGCCAAGCTGTTGTGCAATGCTGTTTTGTTGACGGTTGTCAGCGTGCTGAATGACTTGTCCGTCTCCGTAGCGTGGCTTTTGGTCGCCGCCGAGTGCAGGTGAGGAAAGCACCATGTCTCGGATGCCACGGGTTTGTGGAACGTTGCCTAACGTCTGGTAGATGCCTTCGCCAACGGCACGTTTCATGCCACCAAAGTCACCGAAGTTGTCGATGAAGTTGGTGACTGCAGAGTTTTTGCCTTGAGCCCCGGAGCCGGAAATGTTTTTGTCGTTAACGGGTCGAGAGATGTCGCCGCCGCTTGAACTGATACCGAATCCGAGTGTGAGCGGAAGTTTTCCGAGCGGGTTGACTGCACTAAACACGTTTTCTGGTGAGTAGCCGACGCCGTTGCCGGATTCGCCGCTGTCAGAAAATGCTGTCAGACCACCAAATTTGAATGGGCTTGCTGATCTGAGTGCTATGCCGGAGGCAGGACCGGTCATAGCAAAGCCGGACAACAACGATTCAAGGAATGTAGGATCTTCGTCTTGGCCGATGATGTTGTCGAGGGATGCCATGAACGCAAACCGCAGCGGGTTGGACATTGGGATTCGGTAGATCATGGCTGTCTGGTGTCGGAGCCACGGGTAGAACGGCATAGCACGTTTCACATAGTCGCGTTCAAACGGTGTAAGCCGTGTGAAGTCGCCCATTGTGTTAAGGGATGCTTTGACTGCGAGGTCTGACGCTTCTTGTGCTTTAGTGCCGATGTCAGTAAGTTGTGTTTGTTCGGTCGGGTTCAGGTTGTCTCGGAGTGTGCCGTTCGGGTTCAGTAGGTCTTTCGGGATTTCCGGGAGACGTTTCTGTAGCTGGTCGAGGTAGACGGCCGAGCGGAACATGTTGTCGGTGAACTCGTTAAGCGCGTACATGCGCTCTGTGACTGAGCCCCACCAAGACCTATCGCTGTTTGCAAAGTAGTCAACGGCGCGCCCAAGCCGTGTGTCTGTGGAGCCAAGCATCATGGTTGATTGGCGTTCGGTCCAAGACAGGCCGTGTGTGCCGAGTCGTGCTGGGACAAGGCTGCTAGTCGGGTCGGCTATGCCGGTCAGTCCTTTAGCTATCGTCCATTTGCCAGTGCCGCCGTCTGCTTTGTTTGCTGCAGATCCTGCTTGGCGTAGCTGTTCAAGGTTGTAGGCAATCTGGTATGGCGACATGCCAGCAGAGAATGTCGCCATGAGGGCGTTGCCGATTGCGTTGTAGGTGACCCATGCTGCAGACCAGGCGAGTGTTGCTGTCTTCCAAAGCTGTGTTGTTTGGTCGAATGCGGTGAGGTACGGGCCGGACAATGGCCGTTGAAACTGGCCGACTTGTGCAGCCATCTTTTTGTCCATGACTCGAACGTCAGGGAACTCTGCAAATCCGTTCCGCCAGGTACGTTCGGTAATGTCGGGGATTGCGTCAAGCTCAAGGTTGAGTCCTGTGCCGTCGTAGGCGTAGGTTCTTGGTGTGCCGGCTTCGTCCATAACAGACTGTTGTGGGCCAATGTCACCGAATCGTGTGACAGGTCGGGATGTAGCGTCTTCCGTCGTGTTTTTAATGATGGTGTAGCCGGCTTCGCCCAACCATTCTTCCATTTGGCCGAACGTAATGTCTCGGCCTTGGCCTTCGGACAGGTATTGGACGACACGATCTTTGATGATGTCGAGCATGGACGACGAGTAGGTCGGGTCGGCTGCAATACGTCGGACACCGTTGTCGAGTGCAAGGTTGGTCATCTCGCGTGCTTCAATCAACGCATATTCACGAAGAGTGTTGACACGGTTACCGGATTTGCGTCGGTTCTCTGACTTGGTTCCGGGTGCTTCAACTGCTTCGACAATACGGATCGAGTCGGAAGTCGAGCGGTATGGGCCGGTCCTGCCGTTGACTGCGCCACCAATGATGTGCTGCGGGGTGAGGAGTGTTCCGTCTACGGCGTAGGCAGCAAATGATGTGGGCGAATCTCTGACGGTAAGTTCGAGGGCTGCGGCTACGTCTCGGCTTTCGGGGTCGCCTTTCTCCCAGTATGCCTCAGCGGTTTTGAGTGTTGAAGCTACTTGGCGTCGGGCGTTGATGATCGGGGTACGCCAGATTGCGGGTGTGGCTGCAGAGTATTCGTCGTTCATGCGCAGCATCTGACGGTTCCACTTGTCGCGGTAGTCCTTCATTGCTGTATCCACGGCAAGTTTCACGTCTTCTGACATGAACTTTTTAAGCTTCGGGTCCATGTGTGCGAGTGCAGTGCCCCACGCTTGGAACGCGTCAAACCCTGACATCAAACCTTTGGAATCGCCAATGGCTCTGACGTATTGGCTTACCTCGTCTGCGGCCAACGCTGCATAATAGGTGTCGGAATCGAATGCAACGTCTTCAAACGTTTTGCCAAGAAAGCTGAGTTCACGTAGGGTGTCCTCGAATGCCATCGCACCGATGTTGATGCGGCCGATCTGGGCGTCTGGCATTTCGGATTTGATAAACTGTTCTTTGTTCCAGATGTCTTCTTCGTAGCGGAGAGCCAGCTTTTTTTCCGGTGTCATCTGGTCGTAGATTTCGCCGTGAATCCGTTGCTGTCTACGGATCTCGTTGGTCATTGCTTCAGCTTTTTTCTCGACCATTTTGACTAGATCGCCACCGTACTTCGATGTGATCTTTGCGAGCAGTCCAGTGAGTCGGCCACCGGGCCCGTTGTCGTTGGGAATCCATTCCCCCACGGAAGCACCGGATGTGTTGGCGGTTTCGATTGCGTCTGCCATTGCGTTGACGCCTTCGCGACCGACCCGGCGCAGGCTGTCTTGTTGTGTTGAGCCGAGTGAGCGTTCCAAGTTTTGGGAGCGTCGTTCGACTGCTGCGATCTGTTGCTGGATGATCCATTCTTCGCGTGCAGCAATCGACAGTTTCTCTTTGAGGACGGCGTTTTGTTCGATGCTTTTGATGGCGTCGGATGTGGCACGTTCGGTGCCAGGGATTGGGGGTGCGTCAGTAGCGCCTGCTGCAGCCGAAATGTCAGAGGGAAGGTTGACGGGGCGGGCAGCGTCGGACAGGCTGAGAGATTCGGCCACCACGTCGTTGGGGCTGATGGTTTCTGGGTCAACGTCTCCAAGCTTGGAGGAACCAAACTCTTCGGTTGGGTCGAGTGCGCCTTCTGAGAATGTGCCTTCTGGGCGTTCGGTAAGGTTGAAGTAGGTTTCCGGGTCGCCGGCTGCAGCGTCGGGGCGGCGCGGCTCAGGGTTGTAGCCCATGTCGTCGCCTTCCCAGATGCCTTCTGGTGTGAAGTTAGTTCCTGTGCGTGTTGCTTGGAAGGTGTCTTCAACAACCTGTGCTTGTTCTGCGAGTGCCTCGCTAATCCGTTTATGGTTAATGCCTGGTGCTGCAGCGTCGGCTTCGATTTGTGCAATCGATTCTTTTCCGGCAGCAACTTTAGCGTCGGTGTCGGCACGGATGTCTGCGGCTTTGGTTGGCGCCAACGCTTCTGCCAAAGAAACCCTGTTCATTGTGGAGCGGCCACGGATACCAGCTGCTTTTGCTTGGGCGTACAACTCTTTCTTCTTGAGCTTTAATAGCTCAGAGATTCGAGGCTGGTTGTCTGCAATGGCATCGAGCTCGACGCGTGTACCGAAGTTGCGGTCTTCGGCCATCTGCTTGTAGATCGTGTCGATCCGTGCGTCTACTTGAGCTCTAGCTTGTTGAGCAAAAGGATCAGTGGGATCAAGCAGTTCGCCTTGGAGTGTTTCGAGCTCAAAGAGTTCGGCCTGCAAATCGGCATACGCCTTGCTTGCTTTTTCGAGCGAGCCGTAACGGGCCACAGCCGAATCGGAGAACGGTACGTCTTTGCCTGGTCCTGGCATACTGTCGCGCAGCGCAGTGGATACACCCAGTTCGCTTTCCAGTTTGAGTCGTGAAGCGGTGGCCGGCTCAAGCTTGGTTTCAAGATCCAGTTTTTCGTTCGCCATCCTTTCACGCATCTTCGAGGTGACTGTCTCAAGGTACGGGGTGTGGAGACGGCCATCAGCTTTTGCAGCACGCAACACTTTCTGTGGAACACCGTCTCTCTCGATGGTTTGTTCCACGATGTCGGAGTCGCGCAGCTTGGAGCGTTCTTCGATGTCGAGTTCTTCAAGGAACCTGCCGTCAGGTGCGAGGCGGACAGTGACGGTCGGGCGTTGCAATTGTTCGTCAATGATTTTGTCGGACTCTCGCATTGCGACGGTACGACGGTCGATCTGTTTTTCTGTTTTGGCGATTGTCTCGTCAATGAGTTTGCGGATGTTTGACGGAAGACGTTCAAGTCCTGCTTTGCTCGCGATTTTGGGGATCTCGTAGCGGGCGTATATTTCGAGCATCTCTTTGGTGACGCGTAGCTCAGGGTTCTTAATAAGCTCGTTGTACTCGAAAAGAACTTGGTTGCGTGCAGATTTAGGAAGCGTGCCGTCAAAGTAGCCTTCGTTGAAGTAGCCCTTGAGCAAGTCTTGCCGGCCACGATCAAGTACGTTAAGGACGACACCGCCGTACATGTCGCGCTGTGCTCTGTCGGAGACACCGGCATTTTTCAATTCGGTGTCCAAATAGTATTGTGCTGCGATGCCTTCTCGTTGACCTTCGACAACGGATGTGTCGAGGACGGTTGAGCGTGCTTCTGATGCTCTGCGTCGTGAGGCGTTGCTTGCCAAAACGTTTTGGCCGACTGCCGTGCCGGCGAGTACCCGACCGATTGGGCGTGTTATCCGGCCAAAAGTTCGTGGTGCGCCTTGCAACACTTTGGCTGCGCCAGTGATGATTGGGGTGGAGGGGTCGAGCCAGTCAGCAGACAGTGAGACTCGTCGTGCTCCTTGACCGAATTTGCTGACGTTTTCTGCAGTCTTAAGTAGACGTTGATTAGGTGTATCTCGAAGACGCACGTTTTGGGAGTTGAAAGTTTTTCCACTGCCATACGAATATGAGCCAGTGCCGTCTGCGTTGCCAACAAAATTGGTGATTTGGTTTTTACTGCCGCGTTCGAGTAGTGCTTTGCGTTCCAACATGCCGGCGAGTCCGGTGCCTCGCTTGTTGATAACAGCGACGGGTTTCACGATTTTGGATTCGGCTATCGACAGTGGCTTACCGACCCGTGTTGTCCTTAAAGTCTTTGGTTGTCCTATGTCTACAGGAGTGTTCCACCAGCCGGATATTGGCGGATTAGCGGTTTCGCCAATGACAGGCCGTGTCAACGGTGAACGGCCGGGAATGACTGGACGGTTGCTTTTGCCGAACCCTACTGCAGTGTTGACGAGGCGTGCGTCTGCGGCACCAGCGGCAAGCGGTTTGCTTATCCTGCCGGCTGCGGCACCTAGGCCACCTCCAATAAATGCGACGTTGCCTGCGTCTTCAGTAAAGGCTTGGACGATTCGGCCTTCGTCGGATGCCGTCTTATAGAAGTCGAATGCCTTGTTGGCGTCGTGGGTGAAGTCCCCCTTGTTCCTTATTCCTGAGTAGAGGTAGCGACCAGGGTTTGCCAACGAGTCAAGTCTTCCGGCGGTGCCTGTCGTGCTTGTTGCGAAATCGGCAATGACCGGCGAGTACTCACGAAACCCGCCCTGAATGTCTTGCCACCAGTTACCTGACGTATCCGCATTACTATTGCCGGTAATCATGTCGGGGAAAGCCTTAGCCCAATTACCTGGTTCCTCAGCAACGGCAAGAGCAAAGTCAAGGACGCCGGGGCCAGCTGATGCTGCGACCTCTTTGACCTGATTCCAGATTGACGTGTTGCGAGGCTGGTTTTCTTCTATCTCTTTCTCAACAACCTTCTGCCGTTCAAGAAGCTGGCTGTATGTCGGCCGGTCACGATCTTCGTCTTTGTCACGTGTCGGCCACGGCGTCGGTTCCGGTGTTGATTGGCGGGGTAAAACGTTTTGTGTAAACGACCTTGTGGCTGGCGCGCCGGTACGCGACGATTCCAATGCTTCACGGTTTCGTTCGAGCGCTTCACGTAAACCCATGTCAGTAGTTCACTCCCAAAATTTCCCAGACCAGTCGATAGCCCGACGCCAATTCCATGTCTTGTGCATACGGGTTGATTCCTGCAGCGATGAGTTCTCGTACCAGATCGGTGTTTGAGTTGCCGGGGCGGCCCGAGTTGCCGCGAGGCTTGTCGCGTCCCTTCACGTCGGCTGCAATTGCTTTTGCTTCGTTGACAGCAAACTCCCATTCGTCTTCAATGAGCCATTCGATTGCTTTTTCTGTACTTGTGAAGCCAAGATCGCCAGGGGTTTTGCCGCCCATGACTTGAGCAAAGTTCATAACATCGGCGTTTGTCTGCTCTTCATCTGCCTTGGCTTTTGCCTTCTGCCGGTTTTCCTTGTCAACTACAAACTGCTGCCGTCTGTCGGCGACACCCTCATCGAAGATTTTTTGCTGCTCAGCTAAAGTTTTTTCGTACGCTGCTGTTTGAGAAGCTGTGTTTCCTAAACCTTGGGATTCGCTTATAATGTCATTTGGGTTTTTGTAGTTTCCGTCAGACATTGCATTTATAAACGAAGAATCTTTAAAGTCAAAATTTTCTCTTAGGCCGGGTAGTTCTAGCTCGTAAGCACGTTGCAATGCACTTACATCGTAACTAAAGGCATTTCCAGCACCGGAAGGATCACCAAAATCAAATTCCGGCACAGTACCCATTAGGTCCGAATACTCGCTGTTGCTAATACGATCGTCAAAGTTGGTTCGCAGCCAGTCCAAGCGTCTCTGGTCATACTGTTTGCCTTGTAAATATTGTTCGCCTTGTGATTCGTATGCTTCTCTAAGATACTGCTCTTCTGTTTTGCCTTGTGGCTGCACAGAAGACTGTGGAACGAAAGGCGTAGATTGTGGTGTTTGCTGTACAGAAGACCTTGGAACGGAAAATGTAGATTGTGGTATTTGCTGAACAAAACCGGGGCGTGAAGGAGTCTCAAACGATGGCATCGGAGGAACCAAGGGTCGTGGTGCTTGAGGATTCATGGTTTGGCTTTGAACAAAACCAGGGCGCAAAGCCGGAGTCTCAAACAATGGCATCGGAGGAACCAAGGGTCGTGGTGCTTGAGGATTCATGGTTGTAGTTTGTTCAAAGCCTGGCTTTAGCCGACCTCCAGACCGTGCATCTATTAATTCTTTGCGTTTGTCGTAAGCAGTAATTGAATCTTTCTGAGAAATAATAGCAAACGCTTGTGCTTCGGTTAAACCACTTAAAGCTGCGTAATCAAGAACTGCTTGCAGATCACCCTGAGTAGTAATCTGCTCACGGTCATCCGTGTCACTACCGCTACCGCTACCACTACCGCTACCACCGCTATAAGAAGCCTGGAACTGGCGTTCAAACCGTTCGGCTTCCAAACGCATTTGTTCTTGATATCGCTCAAGCTCAAGACGCTTTTCTTCTTGGTATCGGGAGAGATCCAAATCGTATTGCTGTTGGCGGGCCGCTTGTTCTGCTGTCATCCTCGACATGTTCAATGCCTGATTTGCGCCAATTTCTGACACTCGATTTTCACCAGACTGTCGCAACTGGTTAATTTGGAATTCTGATTGCGCCCGAATTGGTGCAACTGCTTGCACAGCTTGGTCAGCAATTAAACCTCGCGCGCCTTGAATCGCTCCCTGGTAATCTTGTGCCCTTTGGCTACGAGAAGCCATAGCGTCTTTATACGCCGCTTCAGCCCCCGTCAGGGACGCCTGACGTTGATCGTAAACTTGTTCTGCTCCAGCCAACGTTGATTGCATTGCAGCATTAGGTGCGCCACGAGATTCTGCAGCAGAAAGCGCACCACTAATTGCGTTATTTCGATTAGAAGACATTTCAGCTTTTGCTGCTTCGTACGCGTCAAGTCCTGCTTGTCCAGCTTTAGCTTGTGCTGCAAGCAACGCTCCGTCTGATTGAGGAATTGCTGTACCAGACATTAGTTAACTCCTAAACCGTTATTTGCGTAAAATTCTTCTTGCGCCCTTAATGCTTCTTTTCGCGCTGAATCAGCAAGAGCATTTTGATAATCAGATTCCTCACGTCGAGAATTAAAGTCACGAACTTTTTCTTGAGCCAATGCTTCTGCTGTGGCTTGACGTTCTTCTTCATTAATAATTCGTTCGTTTGCATCACTTCTTAGTCGATCTCGACCCGAAGAAAAAGAATCACTAGCTTCCCCAATATCGTCTGCTTCTTTTCTAGAAACGTCTGATTGCTGCGAAAGAACATTTTCAACTTGCTGAGAATAACGAGTGTTTGCTGCGCCAGACGACAAGACATTGTTAGATTGCAAATTACCTGTAATGGCTCGATTTTGAAGTTGATTCGACCGTTCAATATCTTGCATTGAATCTACGGATCTTCCTTGAACCCGAGCAACCGCATTGCGTTGCGTGTCTTCAAGAGTGTCGTAAGACATTCCAAGCCCACGCATAAACGCTAAAAGTTGAGGAGTTGCTCTAGGCGCATTAGGGTAATCAATACCAAAACGACTAAGCATGTCTGTCAAACCTTTTTGGGCTGACGGATCTACTACTGGTGACGTATATGTAGGATCATATTCTGTGTTTCGTATTGGCGTTTCTATTGCCATATTAACAACCTAATCATTATTAAGTAGTGGAGTAGTCCAGCGCAGTGTTCCATCCGCCATAAACAACATAAGTAGTGGAGGACGGTCGTCGTTTTCGGTCCCTGGAATTTCTGTTGCACCGGCAACGGGCAGAGAGAGTGTTGGCTGCTGCTCTGTTTCGGCGGCAATGTCGTCGTTGTCCATGCTTGTCGCTGCAATCAAAGCTTCGTCAACAATCTCAACTGTTGGCGGGGGAAGTTTTTCTGTCGTCATGTTGTCCATCGTAGCAAATTTAGAACACAACGCCGATTACGTCGAAGATGGTGTAGTTGCCAGCAGCCGCTCCGTACATATATCTGATGCGTCTTGAAGTGTCCATCGGTATGGTCGCCTGAACGTTGCCGAACACGTTTGGTACCAAGTTGACCAGCGCAATCCCCGGCAATGTCGTACCGTATTTCCAAGCAA
>TARA_R110000803_G_scaffold3086_2_pt1 | contig 21697 bp, 24 predicted proteins | sample TARA_R110000803 | Tara Oceans TARA_R110000803 (sample SAMEA4397772) | marine metagenome | biome: Polar Biome; feature: [SRF] surface water layer (ENVO:00010504); material: water (ENVO:00002006), including particulate matter (ENVO:01000060) such as... | depth 5 m | reverse complement strand
CCCGCCGTTGTTATTGTCATTAATTTATAAGGTAAGTTCTTTTAGTTTACGTGCAAAATCTGGATAAGGTATCCTGTCCTTTTTACTGCCTCTGTTTAGTTCTTCTATTCTGTTAAGATGGCAGGCTGTCGTTTTACTCCAAACATTTTCTGATACACATATTTCAGATGGAGTTTTAAAAGCAACAATCGTATTGTAACTATAATATATTTCCGCGTTGTTATTGTAATCAACATACAAGTTCTTATTATCAATTTGTTTTTTCATAATCTTTTATCCTTTGTTGTTATTAAAATTCGTTGCTTAGTATTTCTTGTATTAAAATTGGTGAAACAGTTGCTTTGTAATCTTCTAAAATCTTTATGATATTTTTATTCTCTATCGCAATTGCTGGTGCTATATCGTTGCAATGACATAGTGCAACAAATGTATGCAAACGTTTAGTATCTGTTTTAATTGTCTTTTCCATTGTCTTATCTTTCTTGTTGTTAAACATAATATAATCATAATATAATAATAACATTATTGCAATACTTTTTATGCTAATAATGCAATTTAATTTGTGGATTAATTGACCAGGTAACAACAAAAGGTTGTTAGCTTGGTCAATAAACAACCCCTATATTTTAAAAAAAATTTCCCTGCGGGGCTGTTACTTGAATGCTTCGCATTAAGGTTGGCATAGTTAACAGATGGTTAAATTAACCACAGGCTAGGCACTAGACCCTTTTAGCTATGGGGCTAAGGGTCTAGCACAAACCTATGGATAATTAAACAACGAGTGTTGGGGTGTGTTGAAAAAAAAAGCCCTACCTTCACATCATCAGAAAACCTAAGAGCTTGGACTTGCTATTCACGTTAAGTTAATTACAGGAAAACCCCTTTTAGTGCCTTGACAACATAATAACAGCAAGAGTATAATTGCCTTAACTACCCAAGGGGAATAACAAAAAAGAACAACAGGTATATGAATAAATCTAATCCATTAGTTAAGAAACAAGCAACAGGTAATGAGCATGGTATTACGGATAAGCAAAAGGCTTTGGTTGATATCATCGTAGCTACTGGTTGTACGATTACAGAAGCATCTAAGCAAGCGGGATATAAAGGTAATAGTAGTAGAGTAAGTGGTTCAAAAGCACTACAAGTCCCAGAAGTACAAGACTATATGATGGCAGAAATAAGGCGAGCGTTCGGTTTGCACTCCGCAAGAGCTGTTTCAAAGCTTAGTAAGCTATCTGAAGGGGCAAAGTCTGAATATGTCCAGCTCGAAGCTAGTAAAGACATCCTAGATAGAGCAGGCTTCAAAGCTCCAGACCAACATCAACATCTTATTGGTGGGAATTTTTCAGTCAACATCGATTTAACATAAGTTATGCACATGATTTATCCTGTGTGTAACTTAGTATGAATTACCCAGCCGAAGCCCGCCAAGAGTCGTAGGCTGGCAATTCATTCTGAACAGCTTAGGTTCGATACCTAAGATGGGCAGGGCGATACCTTTCAGGTCCGCACCCTACTTTGCAAGAGCAAAGCCGAGCCAAGGTCTCGTCCCTTCGGGTAACGGTTGCTATCGCAAGACAAGATTACGGGTCCCCATGCCAAGGCAAGCCCCTTTTGGGGGCTGGGCTTCCCTTGGCATGGGAACTTTAATCTTGGGTCGCAAGCTTTAGGCTTGCTCCAGTCGCTCGCCTCGATGGCTCGCTCCGTTCCCAAGTGGGAACAAATGCCCTTGGCTTGATTCTGGCTAAGTAGCCAGCGCCGTGGAAGGTATATCTTTTCGTGCTGGTGGTTTGCACCCCCACCCCGAAAAACTAGTAAAATTACATTGCTATATGTGTTGCTCCCAGAATTTTTTCCTTCAAGGTTCGTTCAACATATGTTATAAATTCTTATGGCTTACAAAACTCCAGCATGGCAAAGAAAAGAAGGTAAGAGTCCTAGTGGTGGACTCAACGCTAAAGGTCGTGCTTCATACAAAGGTGGTACATTAAAGGCTCCTGTTAAGTCAGGAGACAACCCTAGACGATCTTCTTTCCTAGCAAGAATGGGCAACATGAAAGGACCTGAAAAAAAAGATGGCAAACCTACAAGACTTCTGTTATCGTTGCAAGCATGGGGAGCATCAAGTAAAGCTGACGCTAGACAAAAAGCAAAGAGAATGTCTATCAGGTTAAAGAATAAAAAGGATAAATAAATGCCACAATATAAAGACGGAAAAAAATTTGTAAGGAAAAAAGGTACTTATATTGGTAACGCCAAAAGGCGAGCTGAAGTAAAGTCTATGTCAAAAGGACCTTTAAAAAAACCTACAAGTATTAAATCTACAAGTATTAAAACTCCAAGTACTAAACCTGCAAGTATTAAAACTACAAGTATTAAACTTCCGTTAAGAAAACCAGATAGTGTACGAAATTTTAATAACCAAATATCTGGATCAAAAGGAATTACAAATCTAAAAAATTCTGGAGTTAACAAAGCAGTTTTAGGTGTCCCATTAAAAACTTCTATAACAGCAGGGAAAAAAATTGTTACAGATTTTAAGAGCACTGTAAAAAGTGGAAGAAGTTTATTAGGAGCAATTACTGAGGAAAGCAATGTAAAAAGAATGAAGGGTGATTTAACAAAATTGAAAGGTAAATCGTTATCATTGTTTCAATATATTTCTGGTATTGCTAATGCTAAAATAAATAAACCAAAAAAATAAATGAAGCCGCCTAGAAAAAATCCTTTTAAGAATATTTCTTACACTCCATCTAGCGACCTCAGCATGCTTGACTACAAGCCTGTTGTTTATAATAATAAAGATATAATTAAATATAATAAGATTAACCTAAAAGATACAGAGAGCGGATACTCTGGCAAAAAAGTAAAGAAAAACAATGCCTATAGCGGATTAGAAAGTTTAATAGGCAAGTTTAAAAATAGTTCTTTTGGTATAAAAGGTATAAAGAAAGGCTTAATGTTAACGTATAAAAAGAATTTTTAATGAGAAAAAAAGAAGACATTGAACGAGAGCTTGCAATTCTTTTGAAAACATATAAAATATTATGTGATACGATTCAAGAGAAAGAAGAAATTATTTTGGCGTATCAAGATTTATTGTACGATGATAACAGAAGAAGAGAGGTTTCCTTCCATTGAGAGTAGTCCCAGTAACAACGCACCCTAATGGAAGAAACGACACTAGGAGGAATTATGAAGAAGCGAGAACCCTTAGAACTAAAGCATAGTTTTAAGCAGAAGCGAACTCCACGAAAGCTAATGTCCAAGTTAGAAAAGATGGAGAAGCGTGCTAACAAGATGGTGCTTAATGACAAAAAGAATAGAGATCAAGAAGTTACCAAGAAAGTCCTCCAGTACATAGAACTTAAAATGATTAAAGGTCATTCGAAAGAAGAGGCAACACGCATGGCTGAACAACTAATAATGAATCAAGCATAATGTCTAGTATATTTAAGAAGGTTATGATTAAGGATTTGCATTCGTTGCGTGCTGTTGTAAGGACACAGCACATGAAACACTACCCTGAATCACATATTAATGACTATGAGGCGGATCGCATTATAGAATCTTTATCTGAAAACGCAAAAGAAAAACTAATTAAGTTAGCTGTAGACTATGGGATCACTGAACTATAAACCCGATGGGGAAACGTTAAAGCTTTTTCTAAAGGACGATAGTTTCTTCAGAGGATTAAGAGGACCTGTCGGTAGTGGTAAGTCTGTTGCTTGTTGCATTGAAATCCTTAGACGGGCTTTGTTGCAAAAAGAAGGAGAAGACGGCAAGAGGAAATCAAGATGGGCTGTCATTCGTAACACAAACCCGCAACTTAAAACAACAACAATCAAAACATGGCTGGACTGGTTCCCTGAAGAAGAATGGGGAAACTTTCATTGGAGCGTACCATTTACACATCACATAAAGAAAGGGGATTTAGACCTTGAAGTTATCTTTTTAGCCCTTGACAGACCTGAAGATGTAAAGAAATTACTATCATTAGAGCTGACTGGTGTGTGGATTAACGAAGCAAGAGAGATTCCGAAGTCTATTGTTGACGCTTGCTCGATGCGTGTTGGTCGTTATCCTTCTATGAGAGACGGAGGTCCTAGTTGGTATGGTGTAATTTGCGATACTAACCCTCCAGACACAGATCATTGGTGGGCAATCATGGCAGGAGAGAGCGTATTGCCTGATTATATTTCTAAACAAGAAGCTAAAATGCTAGTAAGACCAGATAACTGGACGTTTTATAACCAAGCCGCAGCTATGTTAGAGATAAGAGATACTGCAAAACAGATATCAGGGTACGAACAAAACCCTTTAATAGAGAATCAAAAGAACTTAACAAAAGATTACTACAAGAATATCATTAGAGGTAAGACAAAATCTTGGATAGATGTGTATGTATGCAACAAACTAGGACAAGTAAGTGACGACAAGCCTGTGTATGAAGCGTTTAGGCAAGACGTACATGTTGCTAAAGGTGATCTTGCTATCGCAGATGGTGTTCCAGTATTTATGGGAATTGATTTTGGCTTAACTCCTGCTTGTGTATTTGCACAAAGACTAAGAGGAAGATGGATTGTATTCGATGAATTAGTGGCGGAAGATATGGGCATAGTTAGGTTCTCTGAGTTAATGAAAAGCTATATGGCACAGTGGTTGCCAAGAGAATTTATTATATTTGGTGATCCTGCTGGTGATCAGAGAGTACAAACAGATGAAGCCACCCCTTTCCAGATACTAAGAGGTCGTGGATTACACGCAAGACCAGCCCCATCTAATGATGTTGCACTAAGATTAGAGTCTGTGACTGCTGTATTGAGCCGTTTGACAGACGGAGAGAGCGGAATGATTATAGATCCGAAGTGTAAGAACTTAATTAGAGGATTCATGGGTGGATATCACTATAGACGTATGCAAGTTTCAGGAGAAAGATATGACGAAAGACCTAATAAGAATAGGTTTTCTCATGTTCACGATGCGTTCCAATACTTATTGTTAGGTGCAGGTGAAGGAAGGGCATTGACTATAGGACAAAAACAAAGTAAACCTGTAGTAGCAAAAAGAAGTTTTAATGTTTTTAATGTGAAACCACAATCAGTTTACGAAAGGCGAAGATAATGTGCATAGGAATGAAAGCTCCTTCCCCTCCTCCACCTATTGCAGAAGATGCAAGTGTTCTTGAGCAAAGAAAAAGAATGAGAGCGGACCAAGATAGACAGACAACAGAAGATAAACAGAAGCAATTTGAGATGAGAGTTAATGCTTACACAGGTAAACAAGGCAAAAGGTCTATGCTATCTGGTAGAAAAGGTGGGCAAGGTTATGGCATTGATAGAGATATAATGTCAGGTGATACTTTAGGAGTTTAAATGGTTATAGACGTTCAACCAATTTCAACAGAAAATGCTTTTGATGACAATATCAAAAGATTAATGGCTCGCTATAGGCACGCTCAAGCTATTAAAGACTTGTGGCTTCCTACTTTTGAAGAGTGTTATGAGTTTTCTTTGCCACAAAGAGAAAGTTTTTACAGCGAATCTATAGGCTCTAGAAGAAGTGATCGTATCTTTGACGAGACTGCTGTAGTTGGCGTACAAGAATTTGCAAGTAGATTGCAAGCTGGTATAGTTCCTAACTATGCTAGATGGGCTGATCTTGTTGCAGGTTCAGAGATTCCTAAAGAAGATCAAAAAGAAGTAAACTTAATGTTAGATGACGTAACAGAATACGTCTTTGAAGTATTGCAAAACTCTAACTTCTCACAAGAAGTCCACGAAACATTCCTAGATGTTGCTGTTGGTACAGGTGTTCTACTCATTGAAGAAGGAGATGCCGTACAACCGATAAAATTTAAAGCAATACCCTTACCTCAGATAGTATTAGACTCAGGGCATGACGATAAGATAGACCATGTCTTCCGTAAAAGAAAAATTAGAATGAAAGATCTCCCTTATGCTTACCCTAATGGGACTATGTCAGAGAAAATGACAATGGATATGGAGAAAAACGGAGAGATGTCTTGTGAAGTTTTAGAAGTTGTCTATAGATTATACGAAAATACTAAGGAAGAAGAGCATAGATACTGCGTTATTGCTACTAATTACGAACATAAGATAATAGAAACAGCTTTCAAAGGGCTGGGTTCTAACCCTTATGTAGTATATAGGTGGTCAAAAGTAGCAGGAGAAGTCTATGGTCGTGGTCCTTTACAGTTAGCATTGCCAGCAATTAAGACTTCCAACCTTGTTATTGAGTTAATATTAGAGAATGCACAGATGGCTATCTCTGGTATGTACCAAGTAGAAGATGATGGAGTTATAAATGTGGATAATATTGCTTTAATCCCTGGTACTATTATCCCTAAAGCAGCAGGTTCTAGCGGACTCCAACCCATAGCACCTGCTGGCAACTTTAATGTTTCTGATTTAGTTCTAAGGGATATGAGAACGAACATTAAGAAAGCTCTGTACAATGATATGTTAGGAAACCCTAACGAAAAAACTCCTATGACAGCAACAGAAGTTGCAGAAAGAATGGCTGATCTGTCAAGAACTATAGGAGCTGCGTTCGGCAGACTACAAGCAGAGTTAGTTAACCCTGTTCTTCAAAGAGTTATTTATATTCTAAAGAAACAAGGAAGAATAAAAGTTCCCGTTGTTAATGGTAGAGAAGTAAAGATTAGATCTTCTTCACCGTTAGCACAAGCACAGCAACAACAAGATGTTGCAACGATTGACAGATTCTTGGGTATGATTCAGACAAGAGTGGGTCCTGAACTAACCAATATTTTAGTGAAGCAAGACGAAGTGGCAAAGTATGTTGCTAAAAAGCTTGGTGTTCCTGAAGAGCTAATACGTTCTGAAGAGGAAATGCAACAAGCTGCACAGCAAATGCAACAGATGATGGCACAACAACAGCAGCAGGGACCGCCAGTTGAGGAAGCCTAGGAATTACAGCAGTAATTATTAGGAGGTAATAATATGCATAAATCAGTACTGGTTATCAGTGACTTACACATTCCCTATCACCATAAAGATTCTTTTGAATTTCTAAAAGCCGTAAAGAAAAAATTTAAACCTGACACTGTAGTCAACATAGGAGACTTACTTGACTTCCATGCAATCTCAATGCACGAACATAACCCCGACTTACCTAGTGCAGGAGACGAATTAAATCTAGCAAAGTCTTATGTTAGAGAGTTAGAACAAATCTTTCCAGACGTAACAGAAGTTCATTCCAATCATAGTTCATTAGTATATAGGCGTGCAATTAAGTTTGGCATGTCTTCGCAATTCTTAAAACCTTATGGAGATTTCTTGGGTACAAAGAATTGGAAGTGGGCTGACGATTTGACACTTGAGATGAGCAATGGTAAAAGAGTACACTTCACACATGGTAAGAGTGCAGATGTATTAAAGGTTTCACAGACTATGGGAATGTCGGCAGTACAAGGACATTATCATACGAAACTATCTATAGCTTACTGGGCTAACCCTGACAATATTTATTGGGGTATGCAAGTAGGGTGTTTAATAAACCAAAAGTCTTTAGCTTTTAGTTATGCTAAAAACTTTAGCACAAGGTTTATGTTAGGGTGCGGTATCATTATAGACGGAATACCTAGATTGTTACCGATGGTTTTAAACAATGACGGAGATTGGATTAAGGAGGTTATATGACGGACGAGACGAACCCAGTTTATTATCAAGCAGGAAAATGTGCTTGTGGTAAATCTTTACAGACTTATGATTATGTAAGGCATTTACCATATCCTGATGCTAGTGCAATTAAATATATCACTAGGCACAGACAAAAAGGAAAAGCATTAGATATAAAAAAATCTATATGGTTTTTAAAATCAATATTAAAAGAAGAGTATGGAGAAGAATATGCCGAATAAAAAAGAACAAACTTTAATTGGATTGGATAATTATAAAAGAAATTCTAATGACGAACAAAACTTAAATAGTATGTTTGCTGTTTCTTTTACAACGCCAACAGGAGCAGAAATACTTTCGTATTTAAAAAGTATAACAACTGAGTCTGTTGCTGGTCCTGAAATATCGAACGAACATCTAAGACATTTAGAAGGGCAGAGATATATAGTAGGGCTTATTCAAAGAAGAGTAAACAAAGGCAGAAGTCAAAACATTGTAAAGGATAAACAAGATGCTAGAAAATGAAGTAACAGAAAACCAAGAAGAAGTAAGCTTAGAGGGAGAGGCAACAACAACTGAGCCTGCCCCAAGACCTGAGTTTATTCCAGAAAAATTTTGGGATATAGACACAGGTAACATAAACTTAGAAGAGTTTGGCAAGTCTTATTCTAACTTAGAGAAATATGTAGGCGGAAAAAAAGACGAGCTTAGGCAAGTTGTTATGGACGAGTTAGCTTTAGAGGCAGAAGAGTCTGCTCCTGAATCTTATGAGCTTCCGCCTTTACCTGCAAATATCACAGAAGAAATGATACAAGCAAATCCTATGACAGATTGGTGGGGTAGCTTCTGCAAAGAAAATTCTTACCCTCAAGAAATTTACGAAGAAGGTATTAATAAGTATGTAGACAGTTTTGTTGGAAGTCTTCCTGACATAGCAAAAGAAACAGAGCTATTAGGAGAAAACGCTGAAGCAAGGTTAGATGCGGTTAATAGTTGGGCTTCTTCTTTCTTTCCGCCAGAAGAGTACGAAGCTGTAGCAACATCTTTAGGGGCAACTGCACAAGGAGTAGAAGCTTTAGAAAGAATAATGGAAACTCAAAGAGAAGGCATTTCTCGATCAGGTGTTGTTGCACAACCTGAAAGAGCTTTAACTTTAGATGACGTTAGAGGTATGATGAAAGACAAAAGATATTACGACTCAAGAGAACGTGATATGGCTTTTGTTAGAAAAGTAGACGACGCTTTCTCCAGACTTTATCGTGGATAATGCTGTATGTAGAAAAGACTACACCAGAAGACTGCTTTAGACTAGCACCAAATCTAAAGCAGTTAGACAGGTATGAAGTTGCACTATGGGGCATGGACCCCTTACAAGCTTTGCTTGTTCCTTTTAGATTTAAAAAATTCAATGAGCATACTTATACTGCATTTGATATAGACCATAATGTCGTTGCTATATTTGGAGTTACTCCGTCTTTAAATGACCCTAAGATAGGAAGAATATGGTTACTGTCTTCCGATTTGTTAGAAGAAAACTTATTTTATTTTGTAAAGTCTAATAAAAAATGGCTTCGCTACCTTGAGGAAGACTATAATTACATTTCAAATTACATTACAGAAGAGCAGAAAACCTCAATCAAATGGCTAAAGTGGCAAGGTTTTATCTTTGCTAAAAAACCAATGCTTGTCAAAAATGTAAAAGTGTTGTATTTCTATAAGAGATTACACAATGTAGTCAAATATGGTACGCAGCCCATATTAGAAGAGATCGGTCCAAAATGGGCAACCCATTTAATCTAAGGTGGAGAACTGTTTAATTTTTAATATTAACTTTTATAAAGGAGAGACATTATGTCTACATCTATAAGTACTGCCTTTATTAAACAGTTTGAAGCTGAAGTCCACATGGCATACCAACGTATGGGTTCTAAGCTTCGAGATACTGTTAGGCAGATTAATAACGTAACTGGTAGCCAAGCACGTTTCCAAAAAGTCGGGACTGGTTCTGCTGTGTCTAAATCAAGACACGCAATGATTCCAACCATGGAAGTTGCTCATACCACCGTTGATGTCACTTTGGCTGATTTCTACGCAGCAGACTATGTAGATCAATTAGACGAATTGAAAACAAACATTGACGAACGCCAAGTTCTAGCTCAATCAGCTTCTGCTGCTTTAGGTAGAAAAACCGACCAACTTATCATTGATGTGTTAGATGCTGGTTCAAACTCAAACAATATTGTTCATGGTTCAGCCGCTCTTACTTTGGCTAAAGCTTTAACAGTATATGAAGAGTTTGGTTCTGCTGATATCCCTGATGACGGACAGAGATTCTTTATAGTATCTCCTGCAGGTTGGGCTGACCTATTACAAATAGACCAGTTCTCTCGTGCAGAATATGTCGGAGAAGCTGACCTACCTTACGCAGGTGGTTTAACAGCTAAAAGGTGGCTTGGTTTCATGTTCTTTACTCACTCTGGTTTATCTCTTTCGAGTACAACTAGAGACTGTCACGCCTATCATAAGTCTTCAGTTGGCTTAGCAACAGGTGCTGATATTAGGACTGAGATTAACTACATTCCTGAAAAAGTAAGTAACTTGGTAACATCTTATATGTCAATGGGAGCAGTTATGATTGACAATTTAGGTGCTATTGAAGTTCAAATAACAGAGTAAAGGAGAATAAAGCATGGCTTACGCAGTCGCAAATCCAATTTCCAAAGTGGCTCAGATGGGTGCAAACTCTCTTTGGTACTATTCTGACGGGGACGCTACCTCAGTCATAGTGGGTTCTGGATATTTTAATACCGCTACTGCTGAATTAAAACAATTTGACATGATTCTTACTGTCGGCACTAATGCTGGCACAGCAGAATCAGACTTGTTAGTTGTTACTTCAGCAACAGGAGCGGCTACAGTTACTACAACTAAATTGTCGTAACACAATTATATGGGGGGACTAACGTCCCCTCGTATTTAAGGTATAAAAAATGGCGGATAGTAAATTTGATATATGTAATAAAGCTTTAGTATTAGTAGGAGCTAATATTATTTCAAGCTTTACACAAAACAGCACAGAGTCAATAGTAGCAAATCAATTATATGAATCAACATTAGAAGACTTACTGACACGTTGCAGATGGAGATTTTCTGCAAAACAAGTTCAGTTAAGCAAGAACACAGACAATCCAGACGCAAGATACGAATCCTCATACGCATTGCCAAGCGATGCTTTCATGGTGCATACAATTACAGTTGGAGATAGCGTAATTATTTATGATAGATATGGACAAAATATATTTACAAATACATCGTCCTCTGATATTGTAATTGCAGATTATACTTTTCAACCCTCAGAAAGTATTTTCCCTCCCTACTTCAAACAGACGTTAGTTTTCGAACTAGCGTCTTTGTTTGCAGGGGCTATAGCAAGAAACGATCAGCTAAGCCAACTGTACGAAGCAAGAGCAGCACGCCAACTTGCTGTTGCTAAATCTATTGACGCTCAAGCACAAACTACAAAAAGAGTTAATGTTAATAGGTTTAGGAATAATAGAAATAGAACTTCATTAAACAACATTACCGCAACTAGTCCTTCGTAACAGGTGGTTAATGGCTAGAGTTAGAGTACATCAAAGTAGTTTTACAAAAGGGGAACTTGACCCTAATGTTATATCTAGGTTAGACCTTGCAGCTTATTCTACTGGTTTAAAAAAAGCACGCAATGTTGTTGCTATTAACCAAGGAGGTGTAGAGCGAAGAGGAGGCACGGCTTTTCGTGCTAACTTAGGAGCATCATCAAGAATAGAATCATTTATATTTAATCTTGGGCAAGAGTATATACTTGCGTTCCAACATACTGCACTTAAAATCTACTCAACAAACGGCACATTGTTGCAAACAATAACTAGCTGTGTTTGGGAAACCGATGAGTTATTTGAGATGGACGTAGCTCAAACAGGTGACACAATGATTATTGTGCATGAAAACTTTTCTCCACAAATCATAACAAGAACAGGAGCAACAGCCTTTGCTAAGAGTGCATTTGGTTTTGACTTAAGTAGTAATAGTGAAAAAGTTTACCAACCTTATTTTAAATTTGCAGACGATACGGTTACTTTAGATATTAACGCAATAAACAAAGGGAACACTAGCGTTACTTGCGTAACTTCAGCAGATTATTTTACAAACGCTTATGTCGGTATGCGTCTTAGATATCATGGAGTTGAGTTGTTAATAACAGCATATACAAATGCAACAACTGTAACAGCAACATTACAAGGTGATGTTCTTATTGAATTAGATGATGACCCTTTTAAAACAGCACAAGGTTCAGGTGTAGTAGAAGTTACTATGGCTCAACATGGGTTTTCTACTGGAGCAAGTGTTGTGTTATCAGGTGCAGAAGATATTTTTGATACAGCAGGAGATGGTTTAGCTGCCGCAAATCTTAACGGAACACACAGTATTACTGTTACAGATGATAATCATTTTACATTTACAGCAGGAAGTTCTGATACAGCTACAGAATCTGTAGACGGAGGCGGTGTTAATGTTAAGTTAGCTGGACACCCTCCTACTAAAAACTGGGATGAGCAAGTAATTTCTTCAGTAAATGGATTCCCTCAAACAGTAACTTTCCATGAACAAAGATTATACTTTGCTGGAGTTACAGCTTTGCCAGATGGAATACAAGGAAGTAAGATAGGGTCGTTTTATAACTTTGATGTAGGTGAAGCGGCAGATGATGACTCTATACAAATACAAATTGGTTCAGATCAGATCAATGAAATAAGGCATTTGATATCAGGTAAAAATATCCAGATACTAACAAGCACAGGAGAGTTTTATTTAAAGCCGCCTGTTTCTCAACCTGTTACTCCTACTGATATAAGAATCATTCAACAATCAACATTTGGCTGTCAATTAAAATGTAAGCCAAAACAGTTTGATGGAGCAACTATATTTATACAGAATAACGGAAAGACTGTTAGAGAATATTTATATACAGAAACAGCAGAAGAATATACAGCTCATAGCATATCTTTGCTTTCTAATCATTTGATAAAAAACCCCGTAGACTCCGCTACACTTTCTTCTATGAACGATAGAACAGAACAATTTTATTTATTAGTAAACGTAGATGGTACTATATCTGTGTTCCTTTCTCAAAGAGCAGAAAAAATAGCAGGCTGGTTACAATGGAATACAGACGGATTATATGAGTCCGTTACCTGTACCAACACAGGAATATATGCAACAGTTAAGAGGACAATTAATAGTAGTACTGTTTATTCATTAGAACAATTTGCAGACAATGCTTTTGATTTACCTACAGACTACACAGAAACAAAAACATTATCAGCTTCTTATCAACCTCATGGATCTCCTGTTGTTAAAACAACATTCTCTTCTACTACAACATTCATTGGAGATGGGTTTACTAATGCTCCTAGTGTTGGAGAAACATTCCAATTTGCAGGAAGCGGAACAATTTATACTATTAACTCAGTCAATGCTACAGGTGGCTCTGGAGAATATACTATTGTTCTTAACGCAGTTGCATCACAATCAGCTAGTGCAACAATGGTTTTCTTAACAAGCAAAGTATTTACAGGGCTAACAAATCATGCACTTAAAGTTGTACATGCAACTTCAGGAAGCACAGAAGATGGAGTTATTAACTATTATGGAAGTGGCACTGTAAACGCAAGCGGTATTTTAACTATACCTTCAGCTACTGCGGCTGCGGATTTTGGTTTAGATTTTACTGTTGAGATTACAACTCTTCCAATAGACTCTACTATAGAGGGAGGGCAGCTTACAGGATTACCTAGGAAAATTGGCAAATCTATATTAGAATTATCCTCAACATACAATGTACAAGTAAATTCAAACGATGTAATTATAACACAAACAGCATCGACTGGCTTAACAGGATTTACTGGTAAAAAAGAGGTTTATGTTTTGGGCTATAGTTTAGAACCTAATTTAACAATTACACAATCAATCCCATTACCTATACGAATACTAGGAATAACTACGGAGATATACTACTAATGTTTGGTTTATTATCAGGACTGTTAGGCGGAGCAGGAGGAGCGTCTGGTATATTAAGTTTTGCAAGCTTGGCTATGACAGGTGTAACAACCATGATGTCATTGCAAGCACAAAAACAGCAGATGAAATACTCTCAAATGCAAGCACAGTTGCAACAAAAACAATATAAAGACCAGGCAGATGCGACTGAACTCCAGTATAAAGAAGCAGAGTTAGATAGAAAGAAAAAGTATTTTGATAGATTGTCTACTAATAGGGCATTAATGGCAGAGTCTGGTATAGATTCAGGGTCCGCAAGTTACAGAGCTTTGTTGCAAAGTAACTACAAAACTCAAAAGAAAGATATAAACAATATTAAACTTATGGGATTAGAAGACAGGTTACAATCTTTATACGGAGTACAACAAGCAAAGCTATCTGAACAAGCTGCGGGTGTTAACTATAGAAGCGGAGTTATAAATACTTTGTCTAATAGTGCGTCTAGTGTTATAGACACAGGCAGAGAACTATTCCCATCAAGATCAATGTTCAGCTCTAAACAGTCAATAAAACTACCTACAAGAAATCCTTTTAAAACATAAAGTAAACAGGAAAACGTACAATGGCATTACAAAAAGAACAGAAGCTTACGTCCTATCAAGAAAGAATTGGAGTAAATAACGGCTCTGGATTTGGAGACCTTGCTCAAGCTTCTAATAGAGAAGCCAATAATTTTGACGTTATAGGCAACGCTTTGTCTAATAAGCTACTAAATCTTGGGCAACAAATTGGTGCAAAAGAAGGAGAAACTGCGGCACAAACTTATAATATGAAACGTGGCACAAGAACTGTAACAGATGAAAACGGAATTGAAAAAGAAATTGATATAGTTGAACCTATTACCGCTCCAAAAGGATTAAGAACGGCTAGTCAAATAGAAGCTTTTGATACAATAATGGTTAAGAGATATACAAAAGAAGTTTTTAGCACATTAGAATTAGAAACAAAAAAAATATATAACGATGTTAAAAGAAACAATGGTACTGCACAAGACTTTGAATCATTAATTCAACCTATGTTTAATGCTATCAATGAGAATATTCCTACTAATATTCAACAAGCAGTAACAGATTATTCTGATAATCTTCTAATATCATATGGTGCAGATATTGATGAAATACATAAAAACAAACAATACGATGCAGACTTAGCAACCTTTAAAGCTGAGCTAACAAACGATGGAAATATAGAATTAAATAAAATTGCAGACGGAGCATATGATGACCAGTCTCTAAACAATCTTATAGAAGATTATATTTTAGGTATACAGTCTGGTTTTATATCAGAAGCTGACTTAACAGCATTTAAAGCAACAGTAAAAAAAGAAAAGTATTACTATCATATAACATCAAGCATTAAACCTACAGTAGAAAATTTACAAACTTTACAAATACTTCTTGAAGAAAGTGGAATTAATACAGCAACGTTTGATTTAAAAAATGGGAAACAGGGATCTATAAATAAAGAAGATTTTTACAAATCAGGGATAGATCAAACATTTTTAGATAACAAAAATATAAGAATATCTAAATTAACTAGCGACATAAATAGTTTACAGGCGTCTAACAATATTATAGATCTTGTTAAAAGTAATAGTAAGGCTTTAAGTCAACTTTCTGGTACAGAAAAAAAGATAGCATTAAATGCTTATCTTGATACCAACCCAGATGCTGATAATACAACGATAGAGAACTATATGTTGCACACCTTAGAAATGTTACCAGAAGATGTTCTGAAAAATTTTAACTTAATAGGAAAAAGTTTTGATTCTTATAACAACGTTTTAAATTCAGGTTTTTCTGATAATCTTAAAGATACTTACGTTATAGATCCAAATGGCGATGTTACAGAAAATCCTATAATTTACAAATTAGGGCTTAACGATAGTGCAATAAATGAATTTTTGTTATTAGAAAAAACAAGAGAGTCTCTTAACTTAGCTCCAGATGAAGCTTGGAAATTAGTTCAAGCAAGTAAAAAGAATCCAAAAGCAATAAAAGATATTGGTCTTGATGAATCATGGTTGCGTAATAATATTGCTTCTGAAGTAAACAAATTAGGGGAAAAAATTGGTTTTTTTAATGATGACACAGTAAGTGGTTTTGGATTAAAAAACGAGATCTATGAAATTATTAGCTTACAAATATCAAACATGGAATTTGGAAATGATCCAGATGATGCAAAAGACCTTATAAGAGACAAAATAAAACACTATGCAAACAATGGAGGAGGTGGTGGGCAATATGGTTCCGACGATTTTACAGTTGAGCCGTTTACTTTAAATGCAGATAAGGCAATAGTCCTACACCCTATTACACAATCTCATGGAATAACTAAATATAAAATTGTTGCTGGCGATGTACAACGAACTTCAAATTTAATGACTATTTTGCCTGATGATATTCAAAACCAAAACAGAAAAATTACAGAAGTAACTAATAATGTAGATTATCTAATTCCGATTATTGAGACAAAAATAAAAAATTCTGAAGAATTTACAACTGGAGATTTGTCTATATACAAAGATAGCCAACTAAAAGTTGGGAAAAATATAAAGGTACATACAATTAGTACCGCAGGAGCAAAAAATCCAATTTATCAAATAGTTTATGTTACTAACGAAGGGGAAGTAATCCCTTTGCATTCAGAAAATGGCAATCTTCTAACGCTTGCACCTAAATCTCCAAATGAAGTTGGAGCTGTAAATGGTAGTTCTCCATTTAAAGTGGCACAAGACGAGCAAGACAAAATAAGAGATGGTTTTTTAGAGTCAGGGTACGACCCGAACTTCAAAGCAAACAATTTAAAAGAAGAAATAAAATTAAAAACTGATGCTGGAATAGCAAATCGACAAGCTTATGAAGAAACTATTATGAAAATAGCAAAAAAATATAAAAATAAAGAAGAGCTAACATTTGCTCAAATGGATATGTATACAAAATATCTTAAGAATAGCCATTATTTAGAAGGCAATGTAACGCGAGGGGAAAAAATTTTAAAATCTCTAGGTGTAATAAAAAATTCAACAAAAGGATTTTGGCAAAATTTAGGACCAGAATCTAATGGAGTGTTAAAACTTGATGACGATTTTACAGATATAGATTTAAAAAGATACCTTGAAAGCGGAGGTATTGCTTTACCTAATTATGCTAGAATAGACGAGGAAGACTAAATGGCTATAGATAATAGATTAAATGATATAATGCCTTCAAATACTTTAAGTGTTCCATTAGACTCAGAGCGAATACCTATCGTAAGGTCAAGCAGCATACCATATTCTTCTACTTTTTCTTCAGATGTGGCTGATTCTTTTAGGCAAACTCTTATGGGGCAAGTAATAGCAAGTAACGAAAGTGGAAGAAATTTTAATAATCAAGATTTTGATCCAGCGTTTCTTAATCCTAGTGATGAATTAATTGAAGGCTATGAAGATTTTAGAGAATATTTATCTGGCAGTTATAACGCAGCACATCTTTATTCAAAGAAAGAATTTTTAGATAAAAATATAAAAGCTAGACAAAGGCTTGCTGCTTCTCATAGAATTTTTTTACCACAATTAGTTGCAGAATTAGGCAATCCTATTAACTACATTCCTATTCCTTTGTTTAAAGGCGTAGGTTTATTGCCAAGAGTGTTAAAAGGTGGTTTAGTAGCAGGTGCAACTGTAGGAGCTTTTGAGCCACCTAGAAGAAAACTAGACCCTACCTCAACAAATGCAGAAAGTTTTATGTATGTTGGAAGTTCTTTTTTATTAGGAGGAATTTTTACAGGAGCTTTTGGTGGAGGTGCTACACCTTTAGGTAAAAAAATTTATTCGGGTACTTTTAAAAGAAAAGGAGGGTACAATAAAATACAAGACAATTTTGATAAAGCTCCTAGCATAACTGAAGGTAGAAAAGATTTTGAAGGAAGTTATATATACAGAGGTCAAGATGACGCTGAAGTTAATATAGTTTATATGACAAAAGCTCAAATAAAGAAAAGAAAAAAAACTATTGATATTGAATTTGAAGAAGGAAAACCCCCAACCTTGTACATTAATGAGGCACAAGCTAGAGCAGATTTTCATACTAAAGCTTACAACAAAATAATAGAAGGGGTCGAAGCTTTCCCTGAAAACTCTTTTAAAGACTCTGATGAATATTTAACTTTTCTTATTAAGGAAGCAATTTTAACTAAAATTTTTAAAGTTGGCAAATTAACAGATGAAGTTACTGAAGTAGCAAAAAATGAAGCTATGGAAGAACTAATAGACCAAACTTTTAACAGTAAACAACAACTTGAGTTAAAAAACAAAATTAGATTACAAGCGTTAGAAGAGTTAAATGCACAAGCTACAGCAGATTACACTTCAGAAAATAATTTTCTTACAAGGCAGTTTGAAAAGTTTACAAATTTAGGTTTTGTAGCAAACTCAGACGTTTCTCCAAAAGTAAAATTAAGTTTATTAAGACTTAGCGGTGACTATGGCGTTCAAAGCAGAGCTGCAAAAGAAGGAATAGCTGTCCCTAACTCAGCTTGGTTGCAAAGTGCAACAATTTGGAATCCTGTGTATTCTAGGAATTACTTGCAAAGAATGAATATTTTTACAAAGTACAGAACTGACGCAACAAAAGAACCAAAAAATGTTTTAGATATTGCTGTGCAAGCAAATGTAATACGAGGCATGGACGCTGTTAGAAAAGGAGTTTCTAAACTTACTGGACAAGAAGTTAAGAATGATAGAATGACATTTGTAGAATTTAAAGAATATATATTTGAAGCCATTACTAATCCTAATCATGTGGAAGTTGACCCTGTTTTACGAGCAGCAATGGACAACGAAATAGAATATTATAGAACTTTTGGAAAAGCTTTAGAAGAAAACGGAATGTTTCAAAGCGTAAAAACTGTAGAAGTGCAACTTAAAAGCTCTCAAGCTAGGTTAAACAGATACAAAGAAATAAAAGCCAAAAGTAAATTTAACCCAAGCCAAAAAATAAGATCTGAAAATGTTATAGCAAGAGAAATGGCTAATGTTAAAGCATTCAAAGATCTTATAAAAAAACTTAAACAAAATGAATCTAAAGATATTATGGCAAATTTAGAGTTTGAAAAATTTTCACAAGATATTAATTACCTACCAAGAATGTATGACCATGATGCCATGATGGCAAACAAAGATGAGTTTATACAAATAGCTCAAGACTGGATTAAACAAAAACCTTTTTACAGAGACCAAACAGATGAACGAAATTTAAAAATAGCAACTGATATTTATAATAAAATTATGGACCTAGATATATTAGACCCTGAAGGGTTGGCTGGATTTGCTAAAGATATGTCTGGAAAAATTAGCTCTGGAAATAAACCTTTAATGTCAAGAAGTTTTAATATTCCAACTGTTCTTATTTCTAAATTTGTAATTAAAGACGTAGAATATTTAGCAAAAACATACCACTCAAGAGTACCTAGAGCTTTAGAAATGAAAAAAATATACGGAGACCATCACTTACAAGGAGAGCTGCAAGATATAGAGTTTGATTTAATTATAAATAATCTTAAAACAGACAAAGACAATCTTCTTGTAGACAAAATATTAAATGCTATTGAAGATGAAAAAGACAAAATGTTAGGAGCGTTATCATTTCAAGACCCTTCTAGTATAAACAAAAGAACTGCTAATTTTTTAGTAAACGCCGCTTCCTTAGCTTTCATGGGTAAAGTTTTATTTTCTGCTGTTGTTGATGCCGCAAGACCTATTATGGTTCATGGATTTAGTAGAACCTACAAAGATGGATTAAAACAATGGGCAACAAATATAGAAGGATATGGTAAAGCAGCTAAAAATGTAAAAAATTCTATGGGAGTAGCTTCTGAAGTAGTACAAGGCGGAGCAATGAAAAGAGTAATAAGCGATGATGGAGTATTAGGAGGTGCGTCTGGTTGGTTAGGAAACAAAGCTGATAAAATTATAAACGCTTTTAATAATGTGCAAGGTATGTGGTATATGGCTAATGGTCTTACTCCTTGGACACAAATGATGAAAGAATTTACAGGAGTTCTTTCTGTTCATAGATTGTTAGAAGATTGTTTAAAGGTTTCAAAAGGCACTATAACCGAAAAAGATATGTTAAGATTACTTAGCTATGGCATAGATGAAAAAACAGCACGCTTAATTGCAAGTATGCCACACGAAAACTATAGAGGTTTGCTTACAGCAAACGTACTTGAATGGGGATCTATTCGTGGTGGCGATACAGCAAGAAGACAATTTAGAAACGCTATATTCGCAGATGTAGAAAGAACAATTATTACACCAAGCGTAGCAGATAAACCTAATTTAATGAGTGGTGTAATAAGATTTAGCGATGAAGATACGGCTAAACTTTTAGATAATAAATTTGGTAAATTTATAGGTTTTCAAAGAACAGCAAGAGGAGGCAAGATTAGCAATGCGTTTGTAGCTTTACCTTTTCAATTTATGTCTTGGGGAGTTGCTGCACAAAGGAAACTTGTCCAAAGTGGCATGACAGGAAGAGAACAAAATTTAATGGGGGGCTTACTTGCTATGCTTTCATTAGGTTTTGTTAGTGACTATATGAAAAATCCAGAATATTTTAAACGAAAATCTTTTGAAGAAAAATTAATGAGGTCAGTTGAAATATCAGGAGTTTTGGCTATGACTGGAGAATTTGAAAAAGTGCTTTCTACTTTTTCAAATACAGTGCTAAAGAAAAATATATCATTAAGAGGTGCTGTTGGTTTAGACGCAAGATATCAAGATGACTTGTATGATTTTGCTGGTCTTGCTGGAGCTGGACCAAGTCTGTTTATGGACACAGCGGTAGACTTTGCTAACGCAAGTACTGCAAAAGAAGCATCAAAAGAACTAAGAGGGGTAGTACCTGCACAAGGTTTATTTTATATGAATTGGTTATTTGATTTATTAGAATCAGGCACAAGCAAAGTTTTAAGTCCTTTTTATAATTCCGATATTGTCAACCAAACAAATTAAGAGTATATATAGTTAAACAAAGGAAAACAATATGGCTATAACAAATGCGTTAAATGCACCAAGAAATTCTTATACCTCTACAGCAGGTCAGACGGCTTTTGCAGTAGGGTTTGAGTTCTATCAGGTAACAGACGTTAAGGTTTATAAGAACGGCTCTCTGATGACGTATAACGCAGCTCCGTCTAACACAGTTACCTATAGCATAACAGGCACAGCAAGTGCAGGAGACAGTGCTTATGAATTTGGTGGTGGCGGTTCAGTTGTTTTTGGTTCTGGTCTTACTAACGGAGATGTTATTGTTATTGTTAGAGACATTGCAGTAGAAAGAACAGTAGACTTTAATCCATCAAGTGCTTTTGATATTACCACATTAAATACACAACTAGATACTATCATTGGAATGATAGCTGACAGAGAGAAACAAGGCGATAGATCAGTAAAGCTATTAGACACAGACATAGTAGCGGCTACAGTTACTTTACCATTAAAAGCAACAAGAGCTTCTAAGGTTTTATCCTTTGATGCAGACGGCAACACAGAAACAACAATTACTTCTACAGGATTATCAGCAATAAATTCTGTTACTTCAGAGATAGGTTTACTTGGAACTTCTGCTAACGTAACTGCTATGGGTTTACTAGGGAATAGTGCCGTTATTGCAGATATGGCTCTACTTGGAACTACAGATGCTATTGCTGACATGGCTCTACTAGCAACCAGTGATATTGTTAGCGACCTTAATACTCTCGCAACCTCAGCTATAGTAGCTGACCTAGCTATACTAGCAACCTCAGATATAGTATCCGACATAAATACACTGGCAACATCTGATATAGTAAGCGATTTAAATACACTTGCTACGTCTGATATAGTAACCGATTTATCTATATTAGCGACCAGTGATATCGTAACAGACATTAATCTACTGGCTACC
>TARA_R110000803_G_scaffold37040_5_pt1 | contig 21791 bp, 16 predicted proteins | sample TARA_R110000803 | Tara Oceans TARA_R110000803 (sample SAMEA4397772) | marine metagenome | biome: Polar Biome; feature: [SRF] surface water layer (ENVO:00010504); material: water (ENVO:00002006), including particulate matter (ENVO:01000060) such as... | depth 5 m | reverse complement strand
CATCTCTGTATAATCAAATGGTTCTACAGTTCTAAAAAAACCATCGCCTTTTACAGCATTATCTAGCATGTCTGTAGCATTGAAGCTTGTGAACTCTAAGCTTTCACCTTCATTTAAAGTATCTAATGTGTTTCCTAGTTCTTGTTCATCAACAAGGCTTATTCTAAAACCACCATTATCATCCACTGTTAAGTGCATGTTTTCACTGTTCATGTCCTGCGCTTCAAAAAACTTTATAAGTTCAGGATTGTAACCAGGAACTAAAGCACCTTCTTCTCCAGGTTTTAAATCTCTTGCTGCTTCATACTGTAATCTAGCAGCTTCTAAGTTTGTTAAAGTATTATTTAAGTTACCTAAGAATCTAGTTCCTTCATTAATCTTTTCATCAATCTGTATTAAAGAAGCATCTGGATGTTCTTGTATCCATGTAGATATTTGATCTCTTTTTCCATCAGCTAAGCCAATAACTTCAGATCTAAATACATCTTCATTAGCGTCACTAAAACTATCACTAGCAACGTTAATAGCACTTTGAGCAGTATCCCAACCTTTCATAAAGCTTTTGTCTGCAGATTTTTGTCTTTTATCTAGCAATTGTTTAGCTTCTTCTACATCTCTAGCTTTCTTATCCTTTGAAGCTTGTGCATCTTTCATGAACGTATCACCCATGCGTGATAGTCCTTCAGCTAATCTTCTACCGCTAGTGTTGATAGGTTTTCTTCTTGGGTTTGCGTAACTTGCCATATTATTCTTGTGTAAAATCTGTTTGCATTAGTCCTTCTCCTAATCCTCCAACACCACTCATAAACGCATCTGTTGATGCATTTCTATAGTTTTGGATATTATCACGTCTGTCATCGACTGAGCCTTGCATTCTGCCTAATTGAACTATATCTCTTTTCTCTTGCCTTCCATAAGCATCTACTTCTTCACCGATAGCTTGCATTTCTATATTCGCTTTTTGTGCTTGTAATCCAGCCTCACCTTGAGCTGCAGCTTTAGCATTAGTAGCTTCTTGTTGCTCTATACTAGCTGAAACTTTAGCTTTGCTTTGTGCTGCTGCTTGAGCAAGTGCTGTTGCTCCGCCAGCTCCTGCGCCTGTTGCTCGTATAGTATCTAATGTGTTAGCTAAAGCTTGATCTGTTTGCTCTGCTTGCATTTCTGCTGCTTTAACAGCTACAGGTAGATTAGCATATGGATTAGATAATGAATCTTTCATTGCTCTAATTTCATTAGATTTGTCTATAACGGGTTGTCTGTTAGCTTCAAAATCACGCATACGTTTTTTCGCAGCTTTAAGACGTCTACGCTCTGTTTCTGCTTTGTTTTTTTCATTTACGCCTTGAGCTATTCCAATAGCCAATTTAACGCCACCTAAAATTAAAGGAATCATAATTTATATTTTTATTTATTAATAAGTTAAGATGACTGTACAAAAGTAGTGCCAACTGACCATAGTTCTTTTGGTCCATTAGGATCAGTAGTTTCATCTGTAGATATTGTTACATCTAATAAATATCCTTTTAATCCAGTAACAGCGCTTCCGGGAACAACTTGACCGTTTTGAAATAACGATGCATTTATTATAGATGCTGTATATAAGTTTTCTTTTCTATTAAAACCTACTCTTTGAGGATAACCACTATTAGGATCAACGTATAAACCTTCATCATAGCTGTATACTATACCACTTAAATCAGAGCTTACAGTATTAGGTGCTTTATCTACTCTAGTTAAATCACTCTGCATAGATGTAACTTTCCAACCGTTATCTCCTTCGTAATTTATTGTTTGAAATACTTTTCTAGTAGAAGGATTTGCATTGACTAAAAAGTTTATTGTAGAACTATTAGAAACACCATAGAATATACCAAAGTTTCCAGTATTTGTGTTTTGATAATGGTTATATAAAGAATAATCTACAGTACTATAAGTTTGGCCTTTTAAACTAAATATAAAAGAAGGTTTAAATGTAAAGAAACTTACCCAACCTCTTACACTTTCGTCGTATGCTAAAGTGTCATAATTAGTATTTAAGTCAACAAAAGTAGGCGTAGGTTGCATTGAAACTGTATAGTATCTATTGAAATTATCCCAACCACCTACTATTTTGTTTTTGTAATCAAAGTTAAATAAACCTGAAGACTGAAGCGTTATAGGAATATTAACTGTTATAGTAAAGACTTCAGGTGTTCCGCCAGCTGAAACTATATTTGTAATTCTAGCTCCTGTATCTTCTGCTGTTGTACCATTTAAAACTAAAACTTTACTACCTATAAAAGTTTGACATTCGTCAATACCTGTAACAGCGAAATCAGTGACAGTAGTAGCTGGAATTGCAGTGTTTAATGTCCAAGCTTTACTACTTGTTTTATAAAGATTATCCATGCCTGTTAACTGATCTCTAAAATAATCTTTCATACCATACTCAGATATCTCTGTTAAACCATCTATTGACAATCTCATGACAGAACCTCTATATGGATCTACAAAATACTTTCTGTTACCAAAAAACGCGAATGATTCTGGGTTAGTACCAATACCATATCTACCAGCATAAGGAACTATTTGACCAATGACAGTTCCAGGTGGTAAAGTTTGAGTACCACCTTCGTTCATATACGTAGTATCTTTATCTATTAAACCTTGACTAACTTTATTTTCTTGGAATATTATTAAGTTGCTGTCACTAGCGTATAGCTTTTGTATACTACCATTATGCGGGTCTAAAGATCTAGTTATTGTCTCACCAATAGAAAATACATTAGTTTGATTTATCTCTGTTCTAGAGTTATATACACCAGAATATATTAAAGATGATTCTCTAGTATCTTGTTGTGGTTCTTCTTCGTTTAAGTAAGCTCTAACGCCTTGAGAAACCATAGTATTGTTAAATCCACCTTTTATTCTAGCTTCTTCTATATACCAGTTTTTATCTGAATTACCACTAGTAGCAGCTTGTATAGGAAAAGCAGGATATCCAAAAGGATCCCACTCTAAACCAGGCCAAGCTGGCTGAGAACTAGCTGGAGTTGACCCAGTTTTCTCAACTTTCTTCATTGTGAATGAGTTAAAATACTTTACTTCTACTATGGTTGCCATATTATAATCACTTGTTTATTTGTATATTTAACACGGTAGCGAAGCTATAATTGTTACCGTTATTAGTGGTGAAGCAACAGCGCCGAAACCATCTCGAGCTTCAATTTTAGCTTCAATAGTAATAGATTTAACTAATTGAATTGTTGATACTGGGTCTGTATACACATCATTACTTGGGTTGCCTAAAAGATTTAATCTAGTACGCTCAACGGTGGTTGAGACATTTTGAGGCATACTATTAATTCCTCTAAATCTTATTTTAACTGCAGAAGAGTTTAATGGTTTACCAGTAGCAACACCATCTGTAAAAAATATACTGTCTGAAACGTCCATATTTTCTTGAATCTGATAAGGTTCAATAGTAGCATTAGGATTATCAATATAGCCTTTAGGCCAATCAAATGAAAAATCGTCATCTACAGGTGGATCAGCATTTTCACCATCTGTAACTCGAGCACTTATTAAATGCCAAGATACCTCATCTCTTTGTAAGCTTGTATCAGCACTACCATTAAAGCATTCAAAATTTCTTGTCGTATCAGTAACTCTCCCAAATATTTCTCCATTTTTGCAAACACTTACTGAACCACTAGTCGCAGTACTTCCTTGGTAAGCAGGAACAACATTATCAATACTTCCAGAAAATTCTACAGGTATTTCATATTTATCATTAGTCATTAATAAATTAAAATCAAAAGAAGTATTATTACTATCTTGCCCTACATAATAACCTTTTCCAACAGCGTTTGTTGTAGACAGACTGAAAGTTCCATTATTGTCGTCACTCAAACTAAATTCGCTAGTTCTATCATTATTGTTTTTATCAAAAACACTTACTATTTTACCTTCAATATTTTTTCCTGTTATAACAGTATTTTGAGAACTTAATAATGTGAAATTATTAGTACATATTACAGAGCCTGTCTGACTTTCATTTAAACTAAAATCTATATTAGTAACCTTAACTGGTATTGCAGCTGGTATACCTTGTGATATAGCTAAGTTTAAATCTGATATAGAACCACTAGAAGTAGTTTCGTAGTATATATCAAGTAAAGATTCAACTGGAGTTGTTTCTGCCACTGCTAATTGACTTTTAAAACCACCTTGCTCTGACACTCCTATTTGTTTAGACGTGCTAAGTATACCAATCAATGGGTTATTACCTGCATTGTAGACAACGCCTGGAGGTCCAAAAGTCCATGTGTCATTAATAGAAGTAGCTAAAGTAGCCCCAGTAGCTTTATTTAAGCGGACTTCAGAATCAGTGCCAACAGCATAATATGCGCTAACATAAAAACCTTCTGCTGATGTTATTATTTCTGTACCAGTAGTTACTTGCCTAACACTAAGTAAAGCCATTCCTGGTTGAATTTTATCATTAAAACCATTTAAAGGAATTGTTATATTTCCTCCAGTTCCAGCTACTCTTTGCGTTATGGATATTCTATTAAGATCTATACCTAAATCCGTTAACTCAGATATTTGAGTTACTTTTTCTAAAACAGTTCCTGGATAGTTCTGTACACTAGAAAAATCTATTGTATTATTTACTCTTAGTGATAAATTTTCTGTTGAATTATAATTAGTTTGACTTGGCCCTACAGTACTTAAATCTTTTGGTACTTTGTTTATATTGTCTGCAAATAAACTAATATTAGCTGTCGTAACACTAGATAAGCCATCTGTATTTAAGCTACCATTAACAATACCAGGTAAATAAACATTGTAATAATCTTGTTCTGTTTGTTTAACAACAATCTTATAACTGTACCATCCAGTTAAATTAGGTTGAGCTTCTGGGTTGTATACAAAAGTAGCTTGAGCTGATGGTGTTCCACCTGTTATAGTGATTATATCACCTTGTTTATAACCAATACCTGGATTATTAATAGTTACAGTTTGCACAATACCTAAAGGACTTCCTCCACCTAAAGGCACAGCGTCAATAGTAATATTAACAGTAAGACCCGTACCAGTTCCACCACTAGTAGCAAGACCTGTAAAGCTAGTATATCCACCACCTCCATATAAATTAGAAATAGGATCAGTTATATACCCTAAGAACAATCCAGGATATCCTGCTTGTGGTATTGTTAAAGGTATTTTAGAATTAAATTTAACTCTTAATACGTCACCATTCCAAGTTGTATTACTAGTTATTAAAGGCGGAGCTAAAGCAAGAGTGTAAAAAGGATGAAACACTGTCGAGCCAGAATAAATTACAGTAGAAATATCAGTGCTTGCCAAATCTAGTGATGATAGTATAACATCAGAGTTTCTACCGTATCTATCTACTAATACTATGCCTACTTGATAACTTCTATTTTGTTTTAAAGTATGATTAGGATATTCTTTTTTTAATGGAGTAATTTCGTCTTTCTCAGAAGCTGAAACTTCATAGTCTAAAGCATTCATAGCTGTATAACCATCTACATAATTTCCATATATAACTCTATTTCCTGTGACTTCTTGAGCCAAAGCTCTAATAGGTACTTTGTCACTTACTCTAGTTATCTCTGAAGAAGGTAATGTTTTTTTAGGTTTTCTAGATTGATAAGTGTATATTAAAGTATTAAAATCTAAGTTTGAGAAGTTTTCAGCAGTTATAGTATCTACTACTTTTAAAGAGTTTTCAGCATCATCTTTGTATATTATTTCAATTTCAGTAACATGCAACTGGTTTTGTATATTACTAAATTCTTGACTTACTGAGTCATTTAAAAACTCTGGACAAGGTACTTGAAGATCAATGTTAGTAACCATATTCTGCATTACATCATTGTCAGTGTCTTCGTAAGCTTTTTCCGTGTCTAAAACAACAGTGCTATCTCTAGTTTCTGAAAGAAAATAACCATTTTGTTTAGGTATAAAACAAGGTTGAGTAAATGGAGATATTAAAGAATATTCATTATCGTCAAATTTAAATCTATAAGCAAACCTTACAAATTTATCTTTTAAAAACTCACAGTCTCCAGGCCAATTAGCTTGATAATCTGGATTTATACCAACCTCTATTTTATTAACATTATTCAAAAGAGCTGGAAACTGATTAGGCCAGTCTATAGTCAAGGAAGGTGTTCCAGAATTGTACCCAGCAACACGAGCTAAATATGGAGTGATATCATCACCGGCTGTATTAGTAATTTTAACTAAAGCTCCAGTATAATCTACTTGCGCTAGTGTAGGGCCAGAATCGTACGTTACATTGAAAATTGTGTTTCTAGTTAATGTAGGTGATGGAGGATTATCAAAAATACTATTTACAGGAAGTTTTTCAGTACAAGTGTCTTTCATTGTACTTGCTTTCTCTACAATTAATTGTATTTGAGCATTACCAATTTTAGGACCTATGGTTATAGTCTGTCCATTGTAATATCCTTGACCTGGATTTACTATTTTTATTTGTTCTAATGCTCCTGTACCTGCATCTGCAGCTATAATCTCTACAGTAAAACCAGTTCCAGCAGTTGGAAGTCCACCTGAAACTGTTGGCACAATTTCTCCAATATAATCATTATAAACAGGTGAACCAGTTCCTCTACTAATAAACGTATAGTCTACTATATAATCCTTAACTAAATTAATAGGTTCGTACGGGTAATATTTAGCAACGTTTATTTGATCATCATTACTATAGTAAATTGGTGCGGTTAAATTACCAGGATTCGCAGCATTAACATTTATTTTTCTTGGTTGATTTCTATTATCAGTCCAAAACAATAAATCCTCTATTAAGTTTACACCCATTATAGGATGTGTTAACGAAAAGTTTAAGAATTTTCCTTCTACAAGCTTAGTATTTATATTTGTTTCTACATTTCTTCTCCATATTTGACATAAAACAGTGTCAGGTGGATAATTAGAAACATTATCAGACGATGTGTCTACAAAGTTAGTTACAAATAAATATATAGTTTTGTTTTGATCATCTACATAATTACCAATAATCTCAGCGTTGCATGTGCTGCTTAATCCTAAGTCTGTAACTAAAACATTTCCTAATACAGTTTCTAATGTCCCAACATCAGCTCCTTCTGCTTGGCTAACTGAAATATTAAAACCTTCTCTATACTCACCATTAGGTACTAATCTTTGGTCTAAGTCTTGATTCATCTTAGACTTGATAAAAGTATTCTTAGTTTCAGCCATAATTAATGTTTAATCCATTTAGATTTACCTCTCATTATTTGAGTAAATTCTTCTAATTTAATATTACTTAACCTTATCTTAGCATTTCTTAAAGCTGCTCTTCTATCCTTCTTATATCTTGCTACAATGTATTCTGGGATGTTCATTCTTGAAGCTAGCATACTATAAGCTATATGCATATATATTGCTTCTTCGGCCATCTTAGGTATCCTCATGTCATAGTCTACTGAAAGACCATCAGAGATGTATTCTAATATAATAAGTTGCCCTGCTAGATTACTACTAAAAGATATTTTACCTTCTCTCTCGTTCATAGTAAACCATCCATTAGTTTGAGATACTTCTGGATCTAAACCGTATCTTCTACCAAGAGCTACATCGTCCCATCTCCAGTTGTAAACTCCAGCATTAAACATTTCTTGTGAAAATGCTCCTGTTAATAAGTTATCATCAGTAGTGTCCCATCTTTCATTGGTTATAGATGTACTTTCTAAATTATTGCCTATAGTATCTTGAGTTGGTGTACCTTCGTTGTCTTGTACAGGTACGGTATAAGGGTTGCTAGTAAGTCTAGTAGGATATATAATATGCTTTACACCTAATCCATCAATCCTAGACATTTCTACATAATTAACGTAGTCTTGAGGTATTATAACAGAAAGACTAGGTGGTATAGTTAATTCTTGAGACTTTATAGATTTTAATGTATCGTATGAAAATTCTTGTAATCCTCTTTTAGCATGAAATATTATATCAGTTCTTTTTGCTCTAGGTATAAGTTTATCCATACCTACGTAAGCTACCATAAAGTTATTTATAACATCTGTTAAGCTAATATATTCGTATCCTCCATTATTAGCCCATTTAGCGTTATCTAACAATTCTATAACTACAACATCGCCTGCTACAGTGGCTGTACCAATTAACGTTATAATATTATTAACCATGCTATAAGCGGTAGTAGCTAAAACTACATTGTTTAGTTTAACTTTAAAGTTTGTGAAACTAGTGTCTGTAGTATTTAATAAAGTAGTATCACCAGTCCAAGCTGGTAACACTTCAGCAGGTGAAGCTACACCTGTCGCTACTATTGCTTGTTGTCCAGCATAATACTGTTCGTTAGTTTCTGTTAATAACCCCATGTTTTATCTTTTTTCGTTAGCTTGATCTTGCATTAATTCTTGTTGAGCAGCTTGTATTATACTTGGATCTCTTATTATTATACCACTATATTGTAGTATTTTTAATATTACATCAGTCTGCTGGCTATCGCTTATCTCAAAGTTTACAGAGCCAAAAGTACTTCCTGAATTAAAATCTGAAGCTACTAATGTAATAACAGGTCCTGTACTTCCACCTCCTAATTGTCCACCGTTTATAGTAATAGTGTCTCCAACTACAAAACCAGAGCCTGGATCAGTAATTGTAATAGTTACGGCTGTTGCACTGGTAACATTAGCTGAAATAGCAAAGCTACCTGGTGTAGCATTTGTAGTAGTAAATGTAGGAACATAACTAGCTATAGTGCCGCCAGCTAGTGGTGTAGTAAGATTAGATAATGTACCTCCGTTGTTTAATAGATTATCACCATATACAGTAGGGTCATATACAAATTGACCTAATGAACCAACATAATAACCCCATCTAGGACTAGACGGTTTTCTTATATAATTAAAAGTCACATCAGTATTAGCATATACATTATTAACAGTTGGAAATACAGTTATTTTATCTTGATTGTATTTAGCAACAGGAAAATTAGATGTTGGGATAGTTAGTGGAGATAGCCTCATTTGATTATACTCTCTGTTACTAACTATTTGTATAGGAGGAGAGTTTAAGCCTTTGTTATATATAACAGATCCAAATCGATGTAGATCTGTTGGTTGATTGTAAACGTTGCTTGTAGCAGCTGGATTATTTGAAGCATCTTCGTTTTTTTCAAATACTTGAAACTCTTCCATTATATGATCCATTCTGGATGCAAATTCTACATCTGTTTTAGGCATACGTATATACTGGTTATAATCTTCAAAAAAGTTTTCAAAGACTTCTAATTGTACTTGAGTAGCTAATTGATTAAACTCATACGGAGTTAAATATCCTCTTTGTTCTTTATTGAGAATACTTAATACGGTTGTATATACAGTATTTACGTTTATTGCCATTTTAATATTTTTAAAAAAAAAGGGTGGCGAAATACCACCCTAATTATATAGTCACTTGTTATTTTAGTTTTTTATCTATAGACTTATAAACCTCAATACCTTCATCTGTTTTAAACCATGCAGCCATTGCTGAATACGCGTTTTCATCAAATGGAACACTCATTAATTTACGACCATTACTAGCCCATTTAACTGTTCGTTGATCTTGAGATAAATCTATTATACCTGCTTCTTTTGCTCTGATAGCAAAATTTCTAAGTATAACATTTTCATCTTGTGATAAATTCAAGAATGATGCAGGTTCTCTTCTAGCGAATAGAAGCACATCCCTTTTCAATTCTTTTGTAGATAGACTAGATACTTGAGATCCCATTTCAACTCTTAATATAGCTTCTATTTGATCTATATCCATTCCTCTAGCTGCGTTTACAGCGTCAGATTCAAGTTCTAACCACTCTAGTTGATCAACAGCTTCTACTTGTTTGTCTAATTCTTTGAATATAACTCCATTATGTGGATGTATAGCTAAAAACTCTTGTAACGTTCTTTTGTTTTTAGGAACACTTAATATACCATTTTCAAAAACTATATGTTTTAAAGTAACCGGTAGTTGTTGTTCATCTACAAATATGCTTTTTTGATTAGTAGCATATCTTAATTCTCTTTCATAACCCATATCCTTGTCAAAATAAGTTAAAGGATATTTTTGAGTATGTTTAGTTGGTATAGTATAAGTGATAGGTTCTGAGTCATTAGCTAAGTAATAAGTTCTATCTTTATATTCCCAATTATCTTTTTTAACTTCAGCTTTTACTGGAGCTTGTTTTTCTTTTATTTCCATAATATAATATAATATAATAATTAAAAAAGACCCCGCCGAAGCGGGATCTTATTATTGTTTTTAATTTAATTAATTACAATGCTGCAGAAGATGCGGCTAATGAAGTAACTAATTCTTGGTCGCCATTAGGACCTGGGTTAAATAACAAAGGCATGCTTCCTGGCCCTTGTAAAGAAGCTGACATTGCGCTATAAAAATAACGTCTAATGTTAGCTGCTGTTGTTAAGTTAGCATCCGGTATAGTAACATTAACTAGGAATTGTCTTCCATTAGCGTCAGTGTCTCCATGTGCTCCAGAACTAATCATATAATAAATGTTAAGGATGTGCGAAGTTCCTGGTGTTCCACCAAAAGTTATTGCATTCACACCATCAACAGGTATTAAGATATAGTCTTCAGCTACTGTTTCAGTTGCTACCGTTGTGATTGCTTTAATGTAGTTTGTCATAATTTCTATATTTTTAAATGTTAATAATTAAACAGACTTGAATAACACGAAGTTATTAGCTGCTTGTGTAACTAAACATCTTTCAGTTAAGAAATGTACAGACATTGCATCTACACCGTCAGTATAAGCACCGCCTACAGAACCTGTAATCCAGTTTTTATATCTTCTATCTTCACTTTCAGAAGCTCTATATCTTACGTGTAAGAAAGGACGTCTGATGTTTGATCCTAACATTTGATCATATACTGTTGAAGTTCCAGCAGGAACAAGTACACCATCAATTGATTTAGATAAACCACGAGTAGAAGCATCATTTAGATATTTCCAATCAGTTTTGTAGAAGTCATAAGAACCTCTTCTGAAACCAGAAAATCCAAAGTTAAGCGCCATATCCTCTTCATTGTCAAAAAGACCGTAAGAAGCTGAAGCAGTAGAAGCAAAACCTCCACCAGCTTGAGCAGCGATCATATCATCAAAATCAAGAGCAGTTTGTCTTTGTAAGAAAAGCATGTTTTCTTCAATAGCACCTTGCTTATCTAAGTTTTGTAGAATTGCATCGAAATCACCCATTGCACCTGCACCAGGAGCAGCAGCACCAGCAAAACCTTGGTATACGTTACCTCTTGCTTCAATAGCAGCAAATAAACCTTGTGTACCTTTTAAGTTAGAACCTTGTGCGAAAGAAGCAGGAACTCTTGCTCCAACAGCTAATTCACCTTCAACAAGCGCCATCTCCATATAGTCTTCAAATCTTAGTCTTGTTTCAGACTCAGCTTTTAAATACCATAAGTATCCAGATGTTCCATCTTCAGTTGAAACTTCAATCCAACCAATTTGAGCAGCGTCAGAACCATTAACTTGGTACTTATCTCTGATAATAATTGGAGAATTGTTGAATTCAGTAAATCCTGGCTCAATTGATCCTAAGTTAGCATCAGTTGATCCTTTTTCCCATTCTGAACCATATACAAACAATGAAACTGCACCAGCAGCAAGCAAAGCTTGAACGTTAGCTGGAAAAGCAGCAGCAGCATAAGGTACACAAACGATTGTCGCAACAGTAGCTGGACCAACAGGTTGAGTAACTGTAGTAACTAATGCTTTAGCAGTAATTAAACCAGTCGCGTTATCAGATAACATGATAGTTTGATTAACTTTAATAGCACAAGTGTTAGCGCCTCTACCAGATCCAATTGGATTAGCAGCAGCTAATTCAATATCAATACTAGTACCAGGAGCAGCAGCATTCATTCTAGCATTGTTATATGCTACGTGTAATCTATTTTGTTCAGACCAAATTACTTGATCAGATGTCATTGGCATTTCAGCGCCAACCATTCTCAAGAAACCAGACAAAGTCCTGTTTCCGTATCTTTCTACTTCTTGCTCATAAAGCTCAGGTAGATATTGTTGTGCCCAATCAGAAGTTCCATCAGCAAAGTTTAAGTAGTTGTTACTTAATGCCTGTCTTTTCTGAGCTGGAACTAATGACGCAGGAAAACTCCCGCCAGTTTGAAAACTCATAATTTTTAGTTTTTAGTTTTTGTTTTTTGTTTTTTGTTTTACTTTTAACCTAGAACTGTCTACTCCATTTATTGCTTTTACTTTTAATCCATTTATAAATATCTCTCCTGAAGACGTTGGTCTTGGATCATTATTTATATTTTTAGACTTAGCTGTTATATTCTTAATAGCATCGGCTTTACCTTGCTCATAAAAATGATTAGCTATACTATCAGCATTGTCTGCAGCATACAGCGCTTTATGATAACCTTTTAAATCTTTAACGCTTCCATCTTTGTTTAAGAACTTCTTAGTAAAGTTTGAAAGTTTAGATTGATTTGCAGCAACATCTCCAGAGTTATTAACATTATACCTAAACCTTTTTTCACCAACATTGAAATCGAAACCTTCGAAATCGTTAGTAAAATACTTTTGTGTATTTTGTTTAAAATCTTCATGATGTTTTTTTATCACGCCTTGTTCTTTGTTATATCTATTGAAAAACTCAGTTGCTTTTTTTTGTTCTTGAGTAGCGCCCGGTCTCAACTTGATCTCGTCGTAATACTTCTTTTTCGTTTCCTCCAAAAAGCTTTTAGCTTTTGCAATTTCTTCTTTCTTCGCGAGTTGTTTTACTCTTATGTCGCGATCCTCATCTAGGTCTTCGTCATACACGAATTTATCTTCCATAAGGAATTTAACTTCGTCTGGCTCTAGATGTGGTCTAGTTTTTTTATAATACTCATTTAATAAAGCTTCTTCACTAATACTAGAATAATCTGCATTTAATCTAACGTAGTCTTCTACCGTACCTCCAGTATCTTTCATAAAATCCACTAGTTTTTCTACATTCTCAGGTAGATCTAGCTTAGGATTTTCTTTAATTTCTTCTTTTATATCTTCAATAACTTTTTCTTCTTCTATATCTTTTGGTATTTCAGTTATAGTAGTTACTGCTTCTTCTTTTTTACTTTCGGTAATTTTTGGTTCTTCAATGTGTGCTTCTACTGTCTCGCTGCTATTTTTGGGAAGTTCTTGTACATCCACTTTTGTTGTGCTTGACTCTGGAATTGCATCTGTTTTAATTTCTACTTTAGGTTCTTCTTCTTTTTTTGATAAATCTAACTTAGATGTTTTAACATTTTTTTTACCTAAATTTTTAGGTTTCTTTTTAATTTTAAATTCTCCTTGTTCTAATTCACCTGTAGAAGTTTCTTTTATTTCTTCTTTTGACATAATATAATATAATAGTTAATAATGTAATTATTCAAATCCAATCTCTTGAATTCCTTCTGCTCCTCCAGCTTCAAAGTCTGTAGGTAATAGATCATTTTTTCTTTGATCTATCATTTTACTTTGTTGAGTAGCTTGCATTTTAGATCTATTGTCTTTTCGATCTTCAATATCTTTTTCTTTTTGTTTTGTAGCTTGCATATCCATTTGTTTCAACTGCATGTCAAAACCAAATTGTTCAGCCATTAATTCTTTTCTAAGCTCATTTTCAGTTTGCATTTTTTGTATTTCAAACTGTGATTTAGCTTGCTCAAATTGAATGTTTGTTTCGTTTAAAGCTTGTTTCTTTTGTACTTCAGCCATTGCAGCTGCTTCGCTCGCTTGAGCGTTTGCTTGAGCTTGTGCTTGTATATTAGCTTGTTGTGCAGCTTGTACAGCTTTTTCTTTTTGCTTTCTACGTTTTTTAAGTAGCTCGTTAGCTAGTTTTAAATTGTTAATGTTTCTAATATCTATAGCATCTTCTAAATCAATTCCACCTTGTTGTAAAGCTACTTGAATATTCTGTTCTAGCATTTGCTTTTCCTCTTCATCTGGTTCTAAATCAATAAATATGCCAAAATCATGAATAGCTAATTTTTCTAATTCATCTAATGTATTTATATTATAATTAGATATACTATTTTGAAGAGACATTCTAGTAAGAGGAAACATCAAGGCATCTGCAGCTCTAAGAGATATGTTTTCACATGTCTTAAGTGTTAAAAATAAACTAGCTTGTAATATGTGTCTAGTAGCGGTGTTAGAATTAGCAGCAGCAAGTTTTTGTAAACCTACTAATGAAGAAGGATCTGGTGTGCTAGCATCTCTTGCTTCGTTTAAACCGGTTACATCTCTTATCATTTGTAGGTAATACTGATAAGTTTGTATTAAAGCACCCATTTTTGCACCACCTGAAGAAGATTGTAATTCTTGAATAGGAACTTTACCTAGGTTCTGATCACCATCTTGAGTTAATGATCTACCTACTATAGAACCAGTTTGAAAATACATGTTTAAAGCTTCAGCTGGATTATAATTAGTTCCATTGCCTAAGTCAACTTCAGCCAAGCCATCCATATCTAAGTATACACCATCTGGTACTATACGAGATAACACTTGCTGTAGTTTTAAAGACGTTAATTGAATCATATCAGCAAAACCTGTTATACGAGAAACTAATGACTCTATGTTGCCTCTATACATTCTAGGAGCACTTATACTATAGCTCATGTTCACTTTAACGCTATCTGCTTCTGGTCTAGTCATGTTCTCAGACATTTCCCATCTAAGCATATTTTCAAAGCCTAATATTTTAGCTCCACAATAAAGTGTTTCAATTGATCTAAAAGCTTTTTTGAAATTATCGTTATCTTCAGCTTCAAGAAAAGAATCTTGTTTTTCAATAACTTTTTCTAATCCAACATTAGTTTTCTTTATTTTGAAAACTTGATTAGTATAAGATTTCCATTCAAAGTATAATACTTGTACAGTTTGACCATCTCTTTTACCATTCCATTCTCTACTGTATCCATTATTACCTTCGTATTTTTGAATCTTTTGTAATTCACTATTGCTGATATTAGGAAATTCTTTTTTAAGTTCAGGTAAACTAACATTTTTAACTTCTCCAACATAATATATATCTTCAAAATTAGGATCTTCTGTATATGAATATACTAAATTAACTGGATCAACATAGTCTAATACAATACCTTCAGCTCTATTAAAAGTTGTTTTTACAGCGCCAATACCTAACACTGTTAAATCGTAATTTAATCTTTTCCTGATTAAATGGTATTTGTTTTTATCTAATACTTGATTTATTAATTCTTCTTCTGCTATTTCTATAGACTGCTTATAATTCAATTGCATATGAGCAGAAAGATCGTCTAATGTTTGAGGTGCATCTTTGACTTTGCTTCCTTTAGAAAGTTCTATACCGAAAGTTTCTTTTACTTTTTCGTCATATTGTTTTAAGAAAATATCATCAATTATATCTTGAGCATATTTAGTTCTTTTTCTCATAGATTCAGGATCTTGAGCATAAGTCTTCACATCATAACTTCTTTGTGATATACCGTTGACTACAATATCTACAAACTTAGGAATAATAGGAACTGGCTTCCAGTCAAGATTTAAATATGATAAATCACCGTTTATAGATAATTCATCTTTATATTTTTGTATCGACTGTTCACCTCTAGCATATAATCTTCGACTATGAAAAGTATTATAATTAGTAGTGAATCTATAACCACCACCTTTGTAGTTATTAAACCATTCTCCTTCTATAGCTCTACCTACGGCTAATCCATAATCCCATGAAGCTTTCTCAGCGTCAGATACGATCTGATCTGGAAAAGTGCTATTCATATTAGTGTAAATTTGCATTTATTTTATAATTTTTGATATTGATCCATCATTGTCATACCTTTTAAAACCTAATTGAACAGGTTTTGATTTAACACGGTGAGTAGGTCTATATTTGTTTTTATTACAAGCCATAATAGCTAAACCAGAACTAATTGAAGCATCATGTTTAGTTCTATTGTTTATATTAAACTTAGCCCAATCTTCTAATGTGTTTTGAAAATACATATCTCCAAAGTCTTCGCTTCTTGAGCCTACGTGTTCTTCTATATAAGTTTCAATTGCAGCAGCATGAGCTTGCTTAATATCTTCACTTGAATTAGGTATTCCACCTATTTCTTTTTCTGTTACTGAAAGTTTATTCCAAACTTTGTCAGGGCGATTGATAGAAAAACCTCTATAACCTCTACGTTTTAAATAATACAAAAGTCTAGGTTTATTGTTTTCACATAGTATAGGCATTCCGTAAAACACTAAAGACATAAGAACATCTTCAAAAAATGTTTCTGCTGTCTGTGGCCTAGATATATATTCTAAAAAAAAGTGATTTGGTGGAACATCTTCCATGCTAAACTTAGTTAATCCATGAAGTGCTCCATTAGAGCCTTTACCGTCCACAGTCCCACTAATATCATAAGAGTCACAGCCGAAAGCTCCGATATGTTCATTGCCAGGGTATTTAACTCCATTTTTTATAATTACTTGATTTTGAAGATTTTTAGGTGGTACCCATGAAATTAAGAACCTACCATTGTTATTAGGGTAAAATATTACCCTACTATCTTTAACTCCATTTTCCCATTGAAAACTACCTTTAGTTACTGAAGCTACATTATGTATTTCTTCATTATAATCTATTTGCTCGTATATTTTAACTAAGTTAAATAATGACTGTTTAGTCTCATCTCTGAAAGCATGTTTTTCTGTACGAGGAAATTGCCTGTAAAATTCGTTTAATCCGTCTTGGTCTCCTTTGAGTCCTTCAACTTCGTTTTCCCAGTGCTCGATAACTCCGATGTCAATTGGGCTTCCATCAATTCCAAAGACTTTAGTTTGTGGCGTATCGAAGACAGGTAATCCATAAGAATCAATGTATCCTTCGTAGGACCATTCCATAGGGATGAATAAACTATAGAGTCCCGAGCTTGTTTGACCATTCTTATTTCTTCTCGTAACGCTTGAATCATAATATAATTTCTTAAAATTGTTTCCACCTTTTTCTAAAGCATTTGATGTTGAACCCATCATACACTTACCAATAATTCTACTACCTAATCTTAATGTAGTTTTTGTAACTCTCCAGTTATTTAATATATTATCTGGACGTTCCCATTTGCCACTTTCATCGTGGGCTAATATTTTTAGTTTTTCACCATCATAACTATTGTCACCAGTGTTCTTCCAATCAATAGTTGTATCAAGACCTACAATGTCAGATAACTTAACGTTTTCATCTAGTTTTCTTCTTGTAAGCTTTGAAGCTGGGACTCTGTATGCAAGTTCTGTCTTAGGACGATCCATACCATCCTGGATCGGCTTGAAAAAAAACGGATAGTTAAGAGATATGGGTACGACCTTATCCGTAAACATCTTCTTGGCATCAGACCCAGTCTTTGATAAGATACCAAATCTTGAATCACTAGACATTGTCGCGGCGTTAACGAGCTCTGCTGAAGCCATGAACGAAAACCCAGATCGTCTGTTTTTAAGATAGCACATCCCGTAACACCTAGTATCTGCTTTACATGCTTCCCAGAAGTAGAAAAATAACTTGTTTGATTCCCTAAAGTCGGCAGCTCCCACGTCGATTTTTGACCATTGCAAATACATGTAGTGAGTACCAGTAAGGTAATTAGGAATACCTTTGTTATAATAGAAATAACCTTTTTCACGGCGCTCAAATTCTTTATCAATATAATCATACCATTTTTCCTTAAACTCAGATGGATATTCTTCCCAGTCAAAAACACTTTTTATTTTATTTAATTCTTTTGGATATTCTTGTTTTTCCCAGTACTGTTCCTTTTTATCTTCGCTTCGTTTAAAGCATTCAGAGACTGCTGGTATAGCAATCTTGAGATCTTGTATTTCGTAGATGTCTCCAATAGTTCCGTCTCTGCTTATGATTACTATATCGTATTCTTTATTATATCCATATTCCCACTTTTTATACCTATTGTTTTTCTTAAGTATCTTAGGGTTGATATAATCTTTTAGTACTTTGTATAATGTTTGTTCGTACATCATTTACTTCTCCCTTCCGCAAAGCCCTTAAAAGGTTTCTCCTCTTTCTTTTCTTTTGTAGGATTTTCCTCTAGCTTTTCTTTTTCTTCTTCAATACGGTTTAATATCTCAAATGCATCGAATATAGCTAGCTTCTTAGTTGCAGCTGCATTCTTTAGTCTGTCCGCAGATACATCTTCCTCTGTGTCCACTATCGGTTCTTGAGCTACTTTTATCAGTTCGTTCACTGCTATCTGCCCAGCTTGGATTATATTTAATTTTATTTTCTTGGTGCTCATGCGTTAAGGCTATATTCTTTGATTTCATACAATATAAACGTTCATCACCGACTATAAACTCAAACTCAGAGTTGGGTGTAAACGTTATTAAGGTTCCAGGTGTTATTCCTAGCGCTTCTAAAGACTTATTACCATATTTTAATATACCAAGAAGAGGTTCTTCTTTAAGTGTGCTAAAATCATCTGTAGATGCAACTGGATGTACAAAGCAGTAATCTAAATTACATATCCAGTTATCATTTTTATTATATAGGTATATTTGGTCTATATCACAAAAGAATAAATCATCTTTAAAAAAAGATGCAGAATTCTTTTCTTTACCTTTCATATCATAAAATCTACGAAACACATTGTGGTGAATAATAACTTCATCACCTACTTTGATTTCTGTTTTATAAGCTTTAGGTAAAGCTATAACAGTAGCTCTTTTACTAACACTTTGAAATGTTTCAATTCTAGTATTAGTTATAAGGCTTTTGTCACCTATCTTTTTTTCATTATCATAGCGTTCTCCTTTTGGTTGTATGATAAATCTATATAGGCTTTTCATTAGTATTTAAGATCGTACTCAACAGAGATTGCCATATTAGAATTAAACTTTTTCCAAGGCAATACTTCGTCTTCTTTAGTTATAAATATATTATAAGAATTATCATTTTCTTCAAATAATATATTAGAAATACTATGCCCGCCATAGACCGGTTGGCCTACAGCGTAGTGCATAGCTTCATTTTTATAATCTGCTCCAATACTTATTTTGCGAATAACATTAGACATCAGCTAGTTCTTCTTGTTTGATTTCAGTATAAGTACCGTCTTCTAAGTTAATATTGACAGCTCCGTATTCCTTTTCAAGCTCTTTCTTAGTTTCTTCAATAGATTCGTTAACACCAGCTAGTTCATGAAGTAACCCATGTTTGTTAGCTTCTAAATAACCTACTTCACTTAAGATCTTGTTAACTTTTTCTTGCTGCTCTTTAATCTTGTTTAATTGTTCTTCTTTAATCTTCATTTAATTTAATTTAATTGTTTTTTAATTTATTCAACTGGTGGATTTGGATCCGACCAAGCAGCTGTAGCCATAAGGGCTAGTGCTGCATCATGATCCATTGTACTTACCGGTACTAAAGAACCATTAGTTATAAAACTAGGTTCAACTTGGTAAGACAGTAAACCTTGAGTGTTAGCTAAGTCTCTTCTCATTGTTTGAGCAGAGCTTTGATTTACTTGACTGAACAATATAGCGTTCGTGTCAGTTAAGTTTATTACTGCGTAAGTTGTTGCCATTGTTTATGTTATTGTTATTTATATATTTACTTGTTTAATTTCTTTTTTACGGTGTTGGTGCTACATCTTCAACTCTATCTATAGCTGTCATGTTAATTGAAAAAGCATTACTAGTAGAATTAGGCGCATTACCTTGTAAGTTACCTGGAATATCCATACTTGTAGCTATTCCATTTGCTGTAGAACCTGGGCCATCACCTACTAGTTCATTTCCACTATCGTTTACTCCAGTTAAGTCGTTTGAACCTATTAAGTCTGGACATGTCCAAACACTTCCATTAAAGTAACTATCTCCACTCATGCTCCACCAATGAGTTGGTGAAAGGCTTGTTAAACTGTTAGGGGCACCGTTGTTATAAATACTTAATATGTTATCATCTGATAAAGCAGAAGTCCAAAAAGCCCAATTTGAAATATATCCAGTGTACTGATTAGAAGTATTACTTGAGTTTATATTTTTTATAGTACCATCAGGACCAGCTCCAGTACCTCCAGACGCAGTGTCTTCTTGACCATTTATATACATTTTTTTAGTACTAGCTGTAGAATCTACTACAATAGAAATGTGGTTCCAAGTATTGTCAACTATACTACTCGAGCTTTTTAAATCAGTTCCAGTTTGTTCTAATTTTGCTAACCAATTTCCCGCAGAATAACACAATACTAAACTACCATCATCGGTTGCTCCACTATCCCCAAAAACTACAACATCAGTTATAGAATCATAAACTGGTCTAACCCATACGCTCCAAGAATAAGTAGTATTACCACTTGTCCCTACAACAATATCTGTACCTAAGTCAAAATATGTATCATCAGTACCTCCAGTCATATACATGCTATAACTACTATACGGAATACTACGAGTTAAATCAGATGTTACTAGATTTGCTGTAGTCATACCTGAGCTAATACCAGACTCAGCTATCCAATTATCAGTTACCATATTAACAGGTTGAGTATAAGTAGTAGTACTATCATTATTATTACCTGAAAAATCCTCTAATGTAGTGACCGAACTATTCGTACTATTCGTTTTCCACCATACGTCTGGAGTTGTAGAACTAACATCAGCTGGTGGAGTACCATTGTTATATAAAGCATTAACATTTGAAGTAGCATCTCCATTATACATTACAAGATTACTAAATGAATACGCGGCTGGTGGTAAATTTCCGCCTTTATTTGAATATCCTACACCTGGATTTCCAAATGTATAAGAGTTAGTTCCAATTACACTTCTAGTTGCAAGCTGTCCATCTATGTAGGCTATATTACTTGCATCTGCTGAATCTCCAGTTGTATGTAAAAGTATATGATGCCAACCACCGTCTGATACATTAATACCAGGCACGGTAAAAGTTACTACACCAGAAGAAACTTGATTAATTTCTCTAAATCCAGTTGTATGAAAAGTTAAACTTGGATTATTAAAAAATCCAACTCTAAGAGTGCCTGTTTGTCTATTTATATCATATTTTATCCAAAGTGATATAGTTCTACTTTGTGTTAAATTTGTAGTAGTTACATAATTAAAATATGATCCTCCATAGGCAAGATTACTTTGCCCTGCTCTATCGTAGTTTATAGGGGTTATTTGATTATTTTTAACTCTCCATTGTTGAGCTACATTTTCCCAGATTTCATCAACATTTAGTTTCCACCAAGCTTCTGGAGTTGTAGTGTATGTAGATTGAGGAATACCGTTGTTATATATGTTAGCTATGTTAGCAGATTGGTCAGAAGTCCATACTGCTGCATTACTTATTTTACCATCTACATAATATTGATTGGCGCCTCCACTTTGATTTTCACAACCAATAAATTGTAATTCAAAATTATTAGTACCGTAATTAGTATTCGTACCTTGTGATTGTCCATTTAAAAATAACTCTCCTGTTGCACCATTTCTTGTAAAAATCAGGTTATTCCAACCTGATAATGCTGGTACTGCAAAAGAAGAACCTGCGCCAAAATAAGCCCATACTGTAGTTGAATTAGGAACGTATAAAGCGTAACTAGATGGACCTCCTCCAAATATTATTCCCGTAGTAGCACTAAAAGAATCAAAATTAACCCAACAAGACAAAGTGAAAGTAGTACCTAAATCAAGTGAAGGTATTGTTATA